>ERZ772977.4-NODE-4-length-269585-cov-52.136159_pt1 | contig 269585 bp, 212 predicted proteins | sample MGYA00511131_ERZ772977 | MGnify/ENA primary metagenome ERZ772977 (study PRJEB29015, sample SAMEA2737935) | human oral metagenome | biome: human oral; feature: human-associated habitat; material: dental | place: China | collected 2151 ...
GGTGCCCGAAGCGAAGCGAGGGCGGGTGCCCCTGTAGGAACGAGGACGAACACCGACCCTCCAAGTCCCATTCCGGGGGGCAAGTACTGCCCTCAGAACCGGCTAGTTGCCGGTCATACCCAGCAGCTCATTCGCACGAACGCGAGTCCAACGCTCCGCATTCAGCACAGCCTCCAGCGTCAAATCAGCGTCAGAGACAGCTTCAGCGCTGCCGGTGTGCTCCTCCAGCACGCGCGCAACCGAATCGACAATGTCGGTAAAGCGAATCGCGCCCACATGGAATGCGGCGACGGCTTCCTCGTTGGCGGCGTTGAACACTGCCGGGTGGGTGCCGCCCACCTTACCGGCGGCCTTGATCATGCGCACGGCGGGGAATGCTTCCTCGTCCAGCGGCTCAAAAGTCCAGGATGCCGCCTTCGACCAGTCACAAGCAGGCACGGCACCGGGGATGCGGTGCGGCCAGGTCAGACCCAGCGCGATGGGCAGCACCATGCTCGGCGGCGACGCCTGCGCAATGGTCGAGCCGTCCACGAACTGCACCATGGAATGCACAATCGACTGCGGGTGAACCGCCACGTCAATACGGTCCAGGTCCACGCCGAACAGGTGGTGTGCTTCAAGCACTTCGAGTGCCTTGTTGACCATAGTTGCCGAGTTGGTGGTGACGACCAGGCCCATGTCCCAGGTGGGGTGTGCGAGCGCCTGCGCGGGGGTCACGTCGTGCAGCTGTTCGCGCTTGTAACCGCGGAACGGGCCGCCCGATGCGGTGAGAATCAGTCGGTCGATTTCTGCGTCAGTTCCGGAGGCGAGTGCCTGCGCGAGGGCGGAGTGTTCGGAGTCGACGGGCACCATGGGGGTGTCCAGGGGGGATGCGTCGACGGCGGCGCGTACGAGCGGGCCGCCTGCGATGAGGGATTCCTTGTTGGCGAGCGCCACGCGGTAGCCGCTGTTGAGGGCGGTGAGGGTCGGTTCCAGGCCGATGGAGCCGGTGATGCCGTTCAGGACGGTGTCTGCAGGGTGTGCTGCCGCCTGTACGGATGCTTCGGCGCCGTGGGCGATCTGCGGGGTGTAGCCGGTAATGCCGGCTTCGGAGGCTGCCGCTTCGATGAGTTCGCGCAGGCGCTGTGCGTCTTCTGCGGTGCCGCTGGTGGCGACCAGTTCGGCGCGCACGTGCACTGCCTGGCGTGCGAGCAGTTCGAGGGATCGGGAGCCTGCGGAGAGGGCGACGACCTTCAGCGGTGCGTCGTCGGCGGAGGCGCTGGTGCCTTTGAGCGCGGCGAGGTGGTCGATGACTTCCATGGCTTGGGTGCCGATGGAGCCGGTTGAGCCGAGGAGGGTGACGCGCTGCGGTGCGCGGGTGAGTTCTGTGAGGGCGTCGGTGAGGCGGTCGCGGCTGCCGCCGACGCGTGCTGAGGATCCAAACTTCATGGTTCTAGTGTCTCATGAGCTCGCGGCTTCGCAGGGGCACGCTGATTCGCCGGTACGTAGAAGGACTCAGTATAGATGAGCCTCAGCGCAGAAGGTCTCAGCGCAGAAGAATCCCCCGCCCTGTCATACGGGGCGGGGGGATTCAACACATAACGTTTTAGAGCAGATCCTGCAACAGCTCAATGCAGCGGTCCAGGAAGGCATCTACCTGCGATTCCTCGTAGCTGACGGTGCCCGAGGCGGGGCGGAACTTTGCGTGGCGCACCACGGAGGGGTCCAGCGGCTCTTCGCTGTTGAGCTGGGCGTACACGCGGTCGCAGATGGCGTCCACATCGCCAACGAAGTAGCCCATGTGGCGGCGCTTGCTGGGGCGGCGGAAACGCTCACCGGCGGGGCGTTCCAGGCGGCCCGCGAGCAGCTCGCCGGTCTCTACGAGGGAGCGTTCCCAATTGTCCAGGCCGTATGCCTCAATGTAGCGGCTGCGTTCGAGCTTGGCGAAGCGTTCCTCAATCTTTTCGAGGGCGCGGTCGACCACATCCAGCTGGTAGCCGCCGGGTTCTTCGCGGAAGACGACCTGGCGGATTCGTCGGGAGGTGTAGAGGTCTTCGGGCAGTTCGGAGGCTCCGCTGAGCTTCTCGTAGTCCTCGGCAAGGCGGGTGAACAGGCGGTCTACTTCACTGCGCTTGTAGCCGGGTTCGGTTTCTGCTGCACGGGCAAATCCGTCTCCGCGGGTGGTGCTTGCCAAGGTGGCTCCTCTCGACGATTGAACTTTAAGAATACCAATGCGCAGGCTACCTGGTGCAAGATGGGCGGGCGGTGTCTTAGATATAGCCCCTTACACCCCTGATTCGCCGGGTACAGCAAGGCGGGTGCAGCAAAGGCGGGGCGCCCCTCCCCCACTCGTGGGAAGAAACGCCCCGCCTCCTGCGAGCATTCAAAGCTTCAGGCCTAGAGCGGCATAATAAACCGGAAAATCAGGCAACCAGCCGCCGCGGCGAAAAGAATCGAGTCCAGGCGATCCATCATGCCGCCGTGACCGGGCAGAATATTCGACATGTCCTTCACACCCATACGGCGCTTGAACACGGACTCCACCAGGTCACCGGCAGTCGAAGCGACCACCATGACCGCCGCCAGCGGAATAGCCCAGTACCAGGGCGAGCCCATGAGCGCCAAGGCGATAGCGCCAACCACTGCCGAGCCGATGAAGGAACCAGCCAGTCCCTCCCAGCTTTTCTTCGGGGAGATCTTCGGCGCCATCGGGTGCTTACCCCAATTCACGCCGGCAATAAAGCCGAACGTGTCATTGCAGATGGCCATCAGCAGAATCATGAGGAGGCCGCGCTCGCCGTGGTCCGTCTGGAAGTAGACCATGGCGATACCCAGCATCAGCGGCACCCACAGCAGAGCCAGGGCGCTACCGCTCAAAGACTTACCCAGTGAGACCTGACGGTCAGCACGCACGAGAGCAGAAGAGAGCAGCAACACCAGCAGGCTCACCGCCAGGGCGATGCCCAGCCCGGTAAAACCGAACAGGTAAGACACCACCACAATTGCGCCAGACAGGGCACCCAGTAGGTATTCCGGGATGCCGTAGCCGCGGCGGGTGTTGAGCACGTGCCCAATTTCCCAGGCGCCCAACGCGGCCGCGCCGGTAGCGATTGCAACAAAAACCGGCTGGTACATCAGGCCCAGCACCAATAGCACGCCGAAACCAACGCCCACACCAATGGCGGCGGGTAGGTTACGGCCAGCTTTGGCGCTGCGCGACTTCACCGGCGTTGCAGCGGTCTGCGGGCTCGGCTGTGGAGCAGGCGGTGCGCTTCTCTCTTCTTTCGCTTCTTTGCGTGCACTCATTAGGGTTTAGACCTCGAGCAGTTCAGCTTCCTTGTGCTTGTACAGTGCGTCGACCTGGTCGGTGTGCTTCTTGGTCAGTGCGTCCAGTTCCTTCTCAGCGCGTGCGCCCTCGTCTTCACCGATTTCGCTGTCCTTGACCAGCTTGTCAATGGCGGTCTTCGCGTGGCGGCGGACGTTACGGATGGAGATACGAGCCTCTTCAGCCTTGTGGTTGACGAGCTTGGTGTATTCCTTACGGCGTTCAGCGGTCATTTCGGGCATGACAACGCGGATAGCTGCACCGTCGTTGCTGGGGTTAACACCCAGGTCGGAGTCACGCAGCGCCTTCTCGATAGCTGCCAGTGCGGTCACGTCGAAGGGAACGATCTTGACGGTACGTGCGTCCTCAACGTTGAAGGACACCAGCTGCTGCAGCGGGGTCGGTGCACCGTAGTACTCGGCGGTCAGGCCGCTGAAGATTGCGGGGTTCACACGACCGGTGCGGACCTTAGCGAACTCAGTCTTGGTTGCTTCGATGGTCTTTTCCATCTTCTCGCCGGCTTCGGCAAGGATTTCTTCGATCACGAAAGGATCTCCTTTGTCGGTATTCTGGGGGATCAGAATTGTCGGTGGGTGTGCGTTCTGCCCTCATGATTTCTCACCGGTTCGCGGCGCATCCGAGGCGAAAACCTGAGGAATAATGCGAAGTCGACGGGAAAGAGGCAGAACGTCTTGTTTGATATAAGTCTAGACGGTACCGGCGGGCATAAGCGAGTTTTAGCGCTTACCCGCGCGGTACCGTCCAGAATAAGTCCGCACCATCAGGCACGGTCACAGTGTGAGGGGGCATTCCGCACGCCCCAACCTAAAAATTTAGGGGTTAGCGAGTAACGAGGGTACCCATCTTCTCGCCCAGGATTGCGCGGGTCACGTTACCTTCACCCTGCATGCCGAACACGCGCATGGTCACGTTGTTGTCGCGGCACAGGGAGAACGCGGTCTGATCCAGCACGCGGATGTTACGCTGCATTGCCTCATCGTAGGTGAGGTTGTACAGGCGCTCAGCGTTGGGGTCCTTGTTCGGGTCAGCAGTGTAGATGCCGTCCACGCCGTTCTTAGCAACCAGAACCTCGTCTGCGTGGATTTCCAGGGCGCGCTGAGCAGCCACAGTGTCGGTGGAGAAGTAGGGCAGACCCGCACCAGCACCGAAGATCACGACGCGGTCCTTCTGCATGTGGCGGATTGCGCGGCGAGGAATGTAAGTCTCAGCAACCTGCGGCATGGTGATAGCGGACTGAACGCGGGTGTCAATACCCTCCTGCTCCAGGAAGTCCTGCAGAGCCAGGGAGTTCATCACGGTGCCGAGCATACCCATGTAGTCTGCACGGGAGCGGTCCATACCCGCCTGAGAGAGCTCAGCGCCACGGAAGAAGTTGCCGCCACCAATCACAATGGAGGTCTCAACTTCGCCAACGGTTGCGGCAATCTGCTTAGCGATGCTGCGCACGACCTCGGTCGAAATACCGACTTCACCGCCACCAAAAACCTCACCGGAAAGCTTAAGCAAAACGCGGCGACGGCCGGTCTCATCGTGGTGAATCGGGTGCGAAATAGCTTCGGGCATGGTTCCTCCAGTGGCTTACCTAGGGTTGTTATAGGTGATCGGGGCGGACTCCTGCCGCCTAGTCTTTATCAAGGATACAGCAAAGCCGGGTAGCCACCAGTGGTGACTACCCGGCTTCAGGCTATAATCCCAACCTCATACGATTTCCCTTACCGGGAACCCGCACTACGGGAGGGTAGAACTGCAGCGAGTCCTTATGCACCCACGCGGAAACGTGCGAATGCGGTAGCGGTTGCGCCAGCCTCGGACAGAACCTGTGCAACAGACTTCTTGGAGTCCTTTGCGAAGTCCTGATCCAGCAGGGTGTTCTCCTTGAAGAAGCCCTTCAGGCGACCCTCAACGATCTTGTCCAGAATCTTCTCGGGCTTGCCCTCAGCGATTGCGGTCTCGCGAGCAACGCGCTTCTCGGTCTCGATCTGGTCTGCGGGGATGGACTCGGAATCCAGGTACTTGGGGCTCATTGCAGCAATGTGAACTGCAACGTCGTGTGCGATCTCGTCGGTGTTCTCACCGGAGACAGCCAGCAGAACGCCAACCTGTGCGGGCAGGTCCTTGGAGGTCTTGTGCAGGTAAACTGCAACGTTCTCGCCCTCAACGCGTGCAACGCGGCGGACAACGATCTTCTCGCCGAGCAGTGCACCAGCGTCGGTGGTCAGCTCCTCAACGGTCTTGCCCTCGTAGGATGCAGCCTGCAGCTCTTCCAGGGTGGAAGCGTCAGCAGCAATAGCAGCCTCGAGCACGTTCTGGCCGAAAGCGATGAAGGGGTCGGACTTTGCCACGAAGTCGGTCTCGGAGTTGACCTCAATCATGTAGCCAACGCCGTTCTCAACGCGTGCAGCCACCAGGCCCTCAGCGGTTGCGCGACCCTCGCGCTTGGTGATGCCCTTCAGACCCTTAACGCGGATGATCTCGGCTGCCTTCTGCTGGTCGCCGTTAGCCTCGTCCAGAGCCTTCTTGACGTCGAGCATACCTGCGCCGGTCTTCTCGCGCAGTGCCTTGATGTCTGCTGCGGTGTAGTTCGCCATTGTGAACTCCTTGTGTTGCTGTAATAAATCGGGATGACATCCCGGTGGTACATATGGCGGACGGCGCCGCGCCCAGGTCAGGGCGGGCGCCGTCCGAACGTGGTCCCCGCGGGTGGGGGCCACAAAGCATAAAGCTTAGTGGGCTAAGAAAGCTTACTTAGCTGCCTCTTCAGCCTTTGCAGCCTCGTGCTGCTCCAGGAGCTCGCGCTCCCAAGCTGCCAGGGGCTCCTCAGCTGCTTCAGCCTTGCCGTTCTTCTTAGCGTTGCGCTCGATCAGGCCGGCTGCCACTGCGTCAGCAATCACGCGGGTGAGCAGGTTGACGGAGCGGATAGCGTCGTCGTTACCGGGGATCGGGAAAGCAACCTCGTCGGGGTCGCAGTTGGTGTCGAGGATAGCAACAACGGGGATGCCCAGCTTCTGAGCCTCGTTAACTGCCAGGTGCTCCTTCTTGGTGTCAACAACCCACAGGAGGGAGGGAACCTTGGACAGGTTGCGGATACCGCCGAGGGTCTTCTCGAGCTTCTCGAACTCGCGACGCATGAGGAGCAGTTCCTTCTTGGTGTAGCGAGAACCTGCTACATCGTCGAAGTCAATCTGCTCGAGTTCCTTCATACGCTCGATGCTCTTGGAGATGGTGCTGAAGTTGGTCAGCATACCACCGAGCCAGCGGTGGTTCACGTAGGGCATGTTCACGCGGGTTGCCTGCTCAGCGATAACTTCCTGAGCCTGCTTCTTGGTACCCACGAACAGGATGTTGCCACCGTGTGCGACGGTCGACTTAACAGCCTCGTATGCCTTGTCGATGAAGGCGAGGGACTGCTGCAGGTCGATGATGTAGATGCCGTTGCGCTCGGTCAGGATGAAACGCTTCATCTTGGGGTTCCAACGGCGGGTCTGGTGACCGAAGTGAACGCCGGAGTCCAGCATTTCACGCATAGTTACGACGGGCATGTCGTCTCCTTTGTGGTGCCGCGCGGACCTCCCATCCGGGCTAGCCCAACGCGCGCATAGTAGTTATCAGTTTTTCCTGGCGGCGGTTAGCGTTCACGGTTACCCGTTCAGCTCAGGCCCTAACCACCCCGTATGGGTGGACCGAAGGTCCCTTATCGGCTCCCCATCTGAGGATGCCGCTCACGCCGCGCGTCGTCAGTGATGCTGTGCGGAGCCCCTCGAAGAGGGAGAATACCCGCGCAGGCACACTGCAATACGACATTGTACCGTATATTCCGCGATTAATCCGCCGGGTTGGGGTTAAAACCTGTGCAGGGGCGGCGGGTGTGTGCAGGGGCACTGTGGATAAAGGATTTTAAGGCGGATTCGGCGGGGTTATCCACAATTTTTCGTGAGGTGCTGCGGGGCGAGGCGATTCGTGATGTGCTCAGAAGATGAAGCAGAACATGAAGACATTAGAGAGAACGCTGCGGCGCGCGATGCTGGTGGCGTGCTGCCTGCTGGGTGTACTTGTAAGCGCGGGTGGGCAGGGCTACGCGGGTAGTCAGAACTATTCAGGTGGGGCTGGTGTTACAGACCGGGCAGGTTTTACAGACGGTGCCTCCTCAAATGGGCAAGTTCCCAGCAGTGCGCCAGTTCCCAGCAGCGCGCATATTCCCGGCACCGTTGAGCTCACCGCGAGCCGACTACGCTACCGCTCCCCCACCGCCGAATCCAGACCGCGAGTGGTCCACCCCTTTAAGAAACCCGCCCAACACTGGAGCACCGGGCACCGCGGCGTAGACCTGCGCGTGCCCGAGAACGACCGGCGCGTCTACGCACCGGCGCCGGGAAAAGTAGTTTTCAGCGGCACGGTCGTCAACCGAAAAGTGCTGGTCATTGCGCATCCGGATGGGCGACGCAGCACTTTCGAACCCATGGACGAAGCACTCCCGGTCGGCACCACAGTTGCAGCCGGTGAGGTGATTGGCACCGTCGCAGTCACGGCGGGCGGCACCGGGGAGCGCCCCTACCGGCGATGCACCACCGTGTGCCTGTACTGGGGCGTACGTCAGGGAGGCGAGCGCGGGGACGGTAGCGGCAAGACCGCCGAGTACATCAACCCCATGAGCCTGCTGGGCTCGAAGGAGCCGAGCATTCTGTTGCCCGTGCCGGGCGGATATTAGGCGCGGGTACTGGTGCCGAGCACGAGCTGAAGCAGATACAGCTGTGGCCCGTTACCTCCGGGAAAGGAGGCAACGGGCCACAGGAGCCAGTCTACGTTGTGCTCACTAGCGTAGGCGCTAGAGGCAGCTACTTACTGGAGGACGTCACCGTCATCAGTACCGAACTGGTTCGGCTGAGTGGGCTGAACCGGTTGCTCAGTCGGAGGGATATAGGCCGGCATTGCCTTGGTCGGTTCAGTCTCACCGTAGTTCAAGCCCTGCTGCGGGGTGAACACCTGAGTCGGCGAATCATCACCGACAGTGTAGGCGTTGTTCTGTGCGGGGTAACCGGGCTGAGCAGTGTAACCGCCCTGTGCCGGGTAACCATTCTGAGCCGGGTAGCCGTTCTGTGCATCAGCCTGGGTTGCACCGTAACCGGTTGCAACACCCGCAGCTGCACCCAGTGCAGCAGCCGAAGGGGCACGACGCTCACGGCCCTTCGCACGAGCCGCCGCAATCTTCTTGCGGAACAGGAAGAGCAGAACCAGGATGAGCAGCAGCAGACCCACGATGACCGCGTCCACGATTACGTCGGTCATGCTCAGACCGGACACCGGAACAGTCAAGGCGTTACCGCTAAACACACCGTTCTCACTCTTGATGCTCAGCTCACCACCATTAACGGTGAACTGCACACCGGCACGCGCCAAATCGTAGTTGAGGGTGTTCACTTTCTGCTGGTCCAGCGAGGAGAAGGTCGGTGCCTTGAAAGTGAGCTCGTAAGGAACACGGTAGTAGTTACCCAGCTTCTGAGCGAGCTTAATATCCGGCTTCAGAGTGTAGTCGGAGCCGAAGGGGTGGTAGCCACCGGGGCGGGTGACGGTCACCTTCGATTCGGGCAGGTACTCGTTCAGTCGCTGGTTGAACTCGGCTTCGTCCTTACCGCGAACCTTCACGCTCACGATGGTGGCATCGCCGTCCTGACGAACCTCGGTCTCGTCATTGCTACCGCCTGCGAAAACATCCTTGAGCTTCTGCTCGGCGCCCGCAACATCCTCGGTCGGGAATGCGTAGAGGAAACGTGCCTCCATGGAACCATCCAGGCCCAGGGAAGTAGCTACCTTCATGCTCTTCATCGAAATATCTCGCGAAGAAACGAGGTTAACCGCGAGAATCCTATTGTTCGAACTGGAAGAGTTGCTATCGCGTCGGCTGTAGTTAGGTTCGTAGCGACGGTCCTCGCTGTCCTTCATCGTAAGGGTCAAACCGCGTCCCTCCGGGGAGCACAGCAAGGAGCAATCCAGAGTACCCGAGATGGTCTTCTCAACCTTGAAAGATCCGTCCTTCTCGGTTACTTCACGGCTGAAGGACAGACCGGTGCTGCTTGCACCAAAAATCTTCTTGAGCTTATCGCTCAGATCCTGTGAGGAGGAAGCCTGGAAGCGCATGGTGCGACCAATTTCTTCCTTGGCAGCGCTGGTTGATGCGGAAGGAGCGTAACCCCTCGCTTCAGAAGAATCCAGCCCCTTCTTCAGCTCAGCGCCTTCGGGCTTGACCTGATTCAGGTAGGCATCCACTGCTGAGGAAGTCTCGCTATTCATGATTTCCTTGGCGGAGAAGGAAACCATAACCGAGTAACCGCCGTCCTTCTCGTTGATGTCCATGAATACGGCCTTGAAGCCGCGGTCCTGAACGTCCTTCGCAGTAATAGTGGAGCCGCCGGAGTTTTTCACTTCCTTCTCGCCAAACTTCACAGTGGTTTCATTGTTACTGCTGTTGAACACACTGTTCTTGTTGGAGGTTTCAATAACGCCATCAACTACGAGAGCCTCAGGGAGCCAGCTTAGCAAGTCTTTCGAACTGAAGTTCTCCTCCACCTGAATGCCTTGCACAAGACCCTGCTCAGAGTTGACGATGTTAATCTGCGGGATAGTGCTGGAACCAGCAGCCTTCAGAATAGAAGCAACCTTGGTGCGGTACTCATCCACAGAGGAGAAGGGAATGGTGAAGGTCGCACGTGCCTTGTCACCCTCAGACTGAATACCGCCGTATTCCAGACCCTCGGGCAGGTGCTTACGCACGGACGCATCAAGGGCTTCAACGCCGCCCTTAATCTTGTCCTTGTTGTCCTTCATGTTGAAGGAAACCAGAATGGTGCGGGTACCCTTCTCAGCGCTCTCAAGGCCAAGCTGAGTTTCAATCTTTGCGCTGCAGGCGCTCAGAATCAGGGCGGCAATGGTCAGCAGAACCGCCAGGAACATCCAGCGCTGACGAGCCGGCGCACCCGGGGTGTGAGTCATCGCGTGCATGCTAGGCTCCCATCAGGCGAATCGCCACGTAGTAGACGACCATGGATGCCAGAACCCATGCGGTGCTCAGCGCCGCGTGCATGATAATCGGGGACTTCGCGAAGCGGCCCAGACGGTTCAGACCCAGGTAGGTGAGAGCCTCGCCCGAGAACACGGCGAATGCAAGCACCAGGACCATGAGCATGCTCAGGAAGAACGCACCACCACCGGTACGGGTGAGGGTCAGGAAGAACACGAGCAGGTTCAGCACCAGGAACGAAGGAATCAGCGCCAGGGAAGACACCGACACGGCGTGCATGCTCGCGGTGAAGGAGGCCGGTGCCTTACCGATACGCGCGGTCAGCTGCAGCTGCACGCCGCGCAGAACCTGCACACCGAAGATGGCAAGAGCCATCAGTACGTACGCCAGAATCATGCGTCCGGTCGGTACAGCCTGCGCTGCGTAGGCACCACCGTAGGCGGCACCGCTTCGACCGCCGAACATGTAGCCCAGCATGGACATCATGACAACGGCAGCTAGGATAACCAGCTGACTGAAGAAGAACGCACCCACCAGCGCCTGCAGAGTCGTGGGAACAATCCAACCCCACGCACCGGCGGAAGAGATGCGGGCGTGCGCGGTCGCCGGGTTGCTGGAGAAAACGTCCAGGAACGCATTCCAGGTAGCACCCAGTGCCTTCACCGCCGGATGCGGTGCGCTCGGCGCATAGGTTGCCTGGCCGGGCTGGCCCGGCTGAGCAGCACCGGGCTGGGTTGCATCGAACTGAGGTGCGGCGGCAGGCTGACCGGGCTGTGCGGGGGCTGCCTGAGCGGGCTGGGGTGCCTGCTGCGGCTGAGCGGCCTGAGCTGCGTTACCCGGCTGAGCAGGCAGCGAAGCGTCCTGCGCGGGGTGTGCACCGGCATCATAGCCGTAGCTACCGGCTGCAGATGCACCCTGCGACGGGTTGTTGGGAGTGTTCTCCGACATTGAGATCCTCTCGTATGATGTGTGGAAGCAACGCCTACCGGCTGAATCGGCATCAACCGGCGGCATCACGCTGTCTTTCGTGACAGGACTCTTCAACCCTACCGTACTGAACGCTATGATGCGTCTTCGTTCGTCATTTACTCATTTTCATCACCGTTGATGCATTCCTTGCACGCAAATAAGCGCCTCGAGAGCACGACAAAAGACCACGGCAAGAGGGTGCGAAAAAGCCCCGCCCGCCGACAAGTGGGTGAAGTCGACGGGCGGGGCCGTAGGGAGTGCGGGGCTCGAACCCGCGACCAAGGGATTATGAGTCCCCTGCTCTAACCGGCTGAGCTAACTCCCCATCCGGTGCAGTGACGGCGCGCAATGGGCGCCAGCACCATCCTCTAGAGTACCTGAACGGCGACTGAGAACGAAAAACGCTCTACTATTCAAGTCCACCGCCCAGTGTCTAGAGAAGCTTAGCGGCCTAGAGAAGCTTAGCGGCGCGAATCCAGGTAACGCTGGTACGGAGCGTCGCTCACGTACAGTTCCTCGAAGGTGCGCCAGGTGTTCTCAGCGCTGTGGAAGCCCACGATGCGGCGGGACTCGCGGCCCATCTGCTCACGCTCAGCGGCGGGCAGGGAGAGCACAGCCTCCAGCTTCTTCGCCAAATCCTGAGCGTTATTGGGTTCGAAGAGGTAGCCGTTCACGCCTTGCTCCACCAGGTGCGGCAGAGCCAGCGCATTCGCGAGTACCACGGGGGTGGAGGCGCTCATCGCCTCCAGGGATACCAGGGACTGTAGCTCGGCGGTACCGGGCTGGCAGAACACGTCAGCCATCTGGTACACCTCGGGCAGATGCTCATCCGGAACGAAGCCACGGAAAATCACGCGGTCGGACACGCCGCAATCGTGCGCCTTCTGTTCAAGAGCCTCACGCAGCTCGCCGCCACCGGCGATATCCAGCACCACGTGCTCGAGGGTATCCGGCAGCAGGGAGAGCGCCTCGATGAGCACGTCCACGTTCTTCTCTTCAGCCAGGCGACCCACGAAAGCAATACGCAGCTCACCGGGAACCTTGCCTGCGTCAGCGCCCTCAGCCAGCTCGTAGTCGCTGATCTCAATACCGTTAGAAACGGGCATGACGGGGCGATTGAAATGACCCAGGTCGCGCATCGCATCCGCACCAATCTGGGTGGGAGTGGTAACGACCGCGGTCTTAGAGAAGCAGAAACGCATATCCTTCCAGGTGATCTTCTCAATCACGCGCTTCACTGCGGAGGGGAAGGGTAGGAACGGGTCCAGGTTAGCCGGCATGAAGTGGTTCGTTGCGATAACGCGAATACCGCGGCGCTTCGCCTGGAAGATGAGGGCGCGGCCAATAATGTAGTGGCACTGCACGTGCACCACGTCCGGGCGGACCTCGTCAAGGATTGCGCCAACCTCGGACCAGATCTCCCAGGGCACGCAGATGCGGTTCGTCTCGTGGGTCGGGGGCAGGTGCGAGCGCAGGCGGTGCTCCACGATGCCGCTCTCTACTTCGGTGCGGTAGCTGGGGCCGGGGATGGGGCTGGCTGCGACTACGTGTACGGAGTGGCCGCGCTTGAGCATGGAGGTGGCGAGGCGGTGACCGAATTGTGCTGCACCGTTAATGTCCGGCGGGTAGGTTTCTGCGCCAATCAGAATCGTCTTTGCCTGTTCCATGACGGGGCTCCTCATCGGGGTGTAGTGTGTCGGTGACTTTGGGGTTTCGGGTGCGACGGTGCGCCGCTCTACCTCTGTCTGCCGCGCGCACCGGGTGGGTCCGGTACGTACAGCACTTGTCTATTCTACCTGTGAGCTGCGTCCTTCTCCGATTCATGGAGGGAGGGTTTTGGCTGGGAGTTACCTCCAAACCTCCCGTTGAGACTGGAGCCAGCAACCTGCCTGCAGACGCACAAACGCCCCGATACGAGTATCGGGGCGTTTGGACGCATGGCGTTAAACCTGCGCCGGTTGAGCGGCGAACAGTATTTAACGGCGAACCAGGCGGTTCAGGAAGTGCAGGACGGTTGCAATGGATGCGCCCAGTGCTGCGAAGGACTTCCAGCGTGCCTGCAGAACCTCGGGCTTGCGCACGTTCTCTGCCAGGCCGCGGCCGGTAGCTGCTGCACTTGCAGCAACCTCGGAGGGCACTGCCTTGAGAGCGTCCAGAGCCTGCTGGGTGTTGTTCTGAACGTCGCCGGTGTAGGACTGCAGGTCGTCGCGCAGGGCTGCCAGGTGCTGGCGACGCTCTGCGGTGCGCTGCTTGAGCTCTTCGAAGGTCGGCGGCTTGGGCTCTTCCTCACCGCGTGCCTTGCGCTCTTCAGCTTCCTGACGTGCGCGTTCTGCTGCTTCTTCAGCTTCCTTAGCCTTCTGCTCTGCACGCTCTGCCTGTTCCTTCTTCAGGCGCTCAGCGGACATGGCGGTACCTTCCTTGAGTACGCCGAGGTCGAAGAGTAGACCGAAGATTGCGGATTCGGGCTTGAACGGCAGCTGTGCCTTGACCTTCTTCAGACCGACCAGGGCGCAGATTGCCAGGACGATGAGGAAGATGAGGGCGAAGACCAGCGCGGATGCCCAGTAGGGCATGACGGTGCCGAGGCCGAGGATTGCTGCGGCGACCAGCGCAATGATCAGGAACAGACCGAAGACTGCTGCGACGCCGAAGAAGGCTGCGCCCTTACCAACGGCGATGCCCTTGGTCTTCAGCTCGTGCTTTGCGATCTGGATTTCGTCCTTGATCTGGCTGGGTCCGAGGGTCTTGAAGGTTTTGCCAGCGTCGATGATGTTCGCGACGCCGGACTTAATCCCGCTGATGCCAGCAAAGAAACCCTTGGGTGCCTTGGGATTAGTAGTAGTGGTCATGACCACCTCTCCGTGACGTGTTTTTGGAGGCTTCTTTTTCGCACTCCACCTCCTATAGTTTAGCCCCTTATGATACCTCCGCGTGACCGTTTGAACGGGGGTTTGCGCTATCTCTTCAGGTATTTTCGACTTTCTGGAGGCTGTGTTGAGCTGCTGGCGTAGCTTTCTGGGTCGGGTTGCGCCTGTGGATTTGCTCTGGAGTAGGCGCAAGAGGATGCCGGCGGGCGGCTCCCCCACTGCGCGCCGGGTGGGTGCGTGGCGTGTGCGGGTGGGGAACTTTTCGGTGCGTTAGGCTTCACATTTTTGCGGGGTGAAGTATCTTTGCCGTTACCGTTGCTCTGGACTCGACACAGCGGGGTGACGGTTTTTCCGAGCGCGCGAGGAACCAAAAATCTTTGCATCCGCCTACAGATCCCTGTTGCTCTGGACTCGAACCAGACGGAGCCTGGAGCAGGCGCCCCAGCGCCTGCGTATGGCGGAGTGGTTACTGGTTCGAGTCAGAGGAACAGATAAAGCAAGAACCCCCAAGGCGGAGCCTTGAGGGTTCTTGCTTTATGCGCTCCCCCGACTGGACTCGAACCAGTAACCCTTCGATTAACAGTCGAATGCTCTGCCAATTGAGCTACGGGGGATTATTTTGTTTTCATTGCTGGTTTCCCTTGCAACGAGTAATAACTATACCGGGGCTGTTTGGGCTCCGCAACTTGAAATGCCGTGAAGTGCATCACTCTTTGGGTTGAGTGGTTGGGCTGAGTGGTTGGGCCGTGTGGTTAGTTTGGGTGGTGCTCCCCCGGCAACCGGCAGAATACAGGGCATTCGGCAGGTTGCCGGGGCGTAGTAGAAGAGCCGTGCTTAGCCGCGCTGTGCGTTGAGCTGGCGGCGGCGCATTTCCAGTTCGAGGAGCTGACGCTGTACCGCTTCGAATTCTTCGTCGTCGGGGTTGGCGCTGAGCTGCTCTAGGCGCATCATCAGGTCGGATTTTTGGCGGGCGATCTGCTGTTCGAAGAGGGCGTTGAGTGCGCCGGTGACGAAGTTAGGCAGGTGCTCGTCGCTACTAATCGGTAGCGGTGAGACGGCGAGTTCCGCAATGGCGGGGTGTACGCCTTCTACCGCGCCGGAGCGCACGCAGTTAATCCACTCGATACCGGGGGTGGGCGCCATGACGGTTGCGGCATGAATAATGCCGGCGGCCACCTCGCGGTGGGTGCGGTAGCGGAACTGCACGGTGGCGAGGTTACGCCACTGTTCCACGCTGATGAGCTCGGGGTGTTGCAGGGCAATCTCGAGCGCCGCTTTTTCAAGGCGGGCAACCGGGTCGCGCGGGTCGGGGGTGAGGAATTCCTCGACGGCGGGGACGGTCGCCTCCGGCTGGGGTGCGGCGGGCTGAATGTTGCTTGGCGGGTGCGCGGCAGCGTTCTGCCCGGCGTAGGCGCTGGGTGCGGTGTGGTCTTCCGGGGGCGGTGCATCGTAGGCGGGGTCGTAGGGTGCGTCAGCATGAACTGCCCCCTGAATACCTGTATAACCCGGCGCGCCCGCGTAACCCTGCACGCCTTGCGGTCCCTCGTTCAGACGCTCGTAACGCGGCGCGGCGGCGGTAGCCTCCGCCTGCTGGGTGCGAGAAAGCTTCGGGTGGTTCTGCGCGTACGCCACGGCACGCTGAATCTCGTCCAGCTCCAGACCGAGCTGACCGGACACCTTACGCATGTATGCGGGGCGCAGGTCGCGGTCCTTGATGCCGGCAATAATCGGGGCGATAGCGCGCATCGCCAAAACGCGGCCTTCAAGGGTCGCCAAATCGTACTTGGCGAGGGTCGAATCAATTGCGAACTCGAAGAGCGGGCGGCGTGAAGCAATCAGCGAGCGCACGGCGGCGTCGCCCTTGTGCAGGCGCAGGTCGCAGGGGTCCATGCCGTTCTCGGCAACCGCAACGAAGGTCTGCGCGACGAAGCGCTGATCCTCCTGGAAGGCAGCCATGGCGGCTTTCTGTCCTGCGGCGTCGCCGTCGAAGGTGAAGATGATTTCGCCGCCGGAGCCGTCGTCGGTAATCATGCGGCGCACCATCTTGATGTGGCCGGGACCGAACGCGGTACCGCAGGTGGCAACGGCGGTGGTGATGCCGGCGAGGTGTGCCGCCATGACGTCCGTGTAGCCTTCCACGATGACGACCTGCTTATTCTTGGTCATATCGCGTTTTGCCAGGTCAATGCCGTAGAGCACCTGCGATTTTTTGTACAGCTGAGTCTCGGGGGTATTCAGGTATTTGGGGCCCTGGTCGTCGTCGAAGAGGCGGCGGGCACCAAAGCCGATGGTCTCGCCGGCAATGGTGCGGATGGGCCAGATAATACGGCCGCGGAAGCGGTCGTACAGGCCGCGGTTGCCCTCGGAGAACATGCCGGTCGCCTTCAGCTCCTCATCGGTGAAGCCCTGGGAGCGAAGGTGCTTGAGCAGATGGTCCCAGCCGCGCGGGGCGTAGCCGACACCGAATTTGCGGGTTGCGGCGGGGTCGAAACCGCGGGCGCCAAGGAAGCGCTGCGCCTCCTGTGCGTCCGGCGAGTAGAGGTTGCGTTCGAAGAACTCGGCGGCAATCTTGTGCGCGTCGAGCAGGCGGCGGCGCATGCCCGCCTCGTAGCGGTCGCCGGGCTTGCCACCCTCATAATGCAGGGTGTAGCCGATGCGCGCGGCAAGGCGTTCCACCGTCTCAACGAAGCTGGTGTGTTCCATCGCCATGACGAAGGAGTACACGTCACCGGATTCACCGCAGCCGAAGCAGTGGTACGAACCGACCTGCGGGCGCACATTGAAGGAGGGCGTGCGCTCGTCGTGGAACGGGCACAGCCCCTTGAAGGTGCCTATACCGGCGCTTTTGAGGCTCACATAGCCTTCAATGATTTCGCGGATATCGGTACGGGCGCGGACTTCGTCAATGTCTTCTTTGCGGATTAATCCAGCCATAAACTCAATTCTACGGTGGGGGTCAACAGGTAGCGCCTACAGGCGGTGCAGGAGCGGTAAATAGCGTACGAACAGGCTCGCAAAAAGGATGCGCCGCGACGCGCAAACAGCACGCCGCGGCACACAAGTGACGGTGTTTAGCCGCCGGAAATATCCAGCTCAGCCTCCGCCAGACCCAGACGTTCAGCATCGCCGAGGATGCGCGAATCCAGCCAGCCATCGGGCAGGTGCGGCTGCTTGGGGCTGCCGGCGCGGCCGCGCGAACCCTCCACGGCTGCACCCGGGTAGCCAATCGAGTGGTCCAGCTGAGCAATCAGCTCACGGAAGGTCGCCAGGTCGGGTACCTGAGCCATCTTCGCGCGCAGCTCGCCACCGACCGGGTAGCCCTTGAAGTACCACGCCACGTGCTTGCGGATCTCGCGCAGGCCGCGGGTCTCATCGCCGAAGGTTTCCACCAGCAGTTCTGCGTGGCGGTAAATCATGTCCGACACCTCAGTCAGGGTCGGGCGGATACGCTCCGACGAACCCTCAAACGCATTCTGCAGGTCACCAAACAGCCACGGGCGACCCTGGCAGCCGCGACCAATCACCACGCCGTCCACGCCGGTCTGCTCAACCATGCGCACCGCATCCTCAGCGGAGAAAATATCGCCATTACCCAGAATCGGCACGTCCGGAATCAGCTCACGCAACTGCGCAATAGAATCCCAGTCAGCCTTACCCGAATAATGCTGCGCCGCAGTACGACCGTGCAGGGCAATCGCCGCAACACCGGCATCACGCGCAATCTTGGCGGATTCCAAGAACGTAATGTGGTCATCGTCGATGCCCTTACGCATCTTAATGGTCAGCGGAATATCGTTGCGGGACGCCTCCTTCACCGCGGTCTGCACAATCGCAGTGAACAGGTCAGTCTTCCAGGGCAGGGCGGCACCGCCACCGCGGCGAGTCACCTTAGGAGCCGGGCAGCCAAAGTTCAAGTCAATGTGGTCAGCGCGGTCCTCTTCAACGACCATGCGCACAGCCTTACCGACGTTGACCGCGTCCACACCGTAAATCTGGATGGAGCGGATCTTCTCGTCCGGGTCATGCTCAATAATGCGCATGGACTCGGGCTTACGCTCCACCAGGGCGCGCGCAGTCACCATTTCGGTAACGTACAGGCCGCCACCGTATTCGCTGCAGAGGCGGCGGAAAGCCTTATTGGTCACGCCGGCCATCGGGGCGAGAACCACGGGAGTATCAACGGTCAGTTTGCCCAGTTTCAGGGGCGGAAGGGTAAGACGGGGTGCTTCAGAATTCACCCCTATATTGTGGCATACGGGGGCAAATCGAGAACCGGACTCAGCTGAGGGGGTACAGGAGCACAGTGTAGTGGCACAGCGGCACGGCGCAGGCTCAGCAACCGCGAGGAGGCGCAAGCACGCGAGAGGGGCGGAGGAGCATTCCGCTCCCCCGCCCCTTCAGCAAGAGTCAGCCCGCAGGCTCAGTACCGAGAATCTACTCGGGAACCTACGAACCTACCCGAGAACCTACTCGGTCACGTAAATATAGGTCGGGTCGCCCTCCACCGAAGCGGTACCGGCACGCAGCAGCACGTCGGTCACCTGAACCAGCGCCTCCATGGCGTCATCAACCTCAACCAGCACCGGGTACTTAGCGCTCAGCAGGGACAGCACCTGCATAATCGCCTCCACGGCACCCTCATTATCGAAGTCGTAACCCAGCAGCAGTTCGGTGGCGGTGTTCTCATTCACCAGCGCCGCCTCCGGGTCAGTCTCGAAGGGGTGGTAGCTCACCGCAAACGCCACAATCGGGCCCTTCTTACCCTCGGCGGCAGCCTCACGAATATGGTCACGAAGCACCACCGCACCAAAAGCACGCACCTCATCCGAGAGGAAGTAGCGGTTCACCGTGCCCAAACCCACCTCGGCAGGAACATCCCACTCGTGGGCGCGGCGGTAGAACTCCCACAGCGCGGCGGTCAGCTCGACCGAACCGGTCGCCAAATCCTCAATCGCCTGAGTCTCATTACCGTCAGCGTCCTGGCGCAGCGACACCGGAGGAATCGCGCCCGGCTCCACACGCACCATACGGGAACGCTGAACCAGCTTAAAACCAGCCGCCTGCGCGAACTCCTCACCATCACTAAACGGTGCAAGCTTCACGCGCAGAGCAGACGTCTGACCGTGCGCCGCCGCAACCTCACGCAACGCATTCAGCAGGGCGGTACCAATACCCTGACGGCGGTGATCAGCAGCCACCTCCACATACGACCACAGACGCGTCGGATGCAACAGTGAAGCCACCACAGTACCCGCAGCAACCGGCACACCAGAAACAGTCACCACCAGAGTGCGGCTAAACGGCGCGTCCGTATCCGGGCCAAAAAGGCCACGCTGGCGCTCCTCAACCTCATTGCGGGCAGAGTTCCAAATCTCAAGCAGGGCAAGGTCATCACCCTCCTGCCAAGGGCGAATCTCAAATTTTTCGCTGAGACGTTCAGCCATGTCCGTGCACCTTTCCTTCGCTCACGTCAATCGTGCCAATCGTGCCAATCGTGCCATTCAGTCTAACCAGGGTAGCCCAAATACACGACGGCGGGTAGCCTCTTTCGCTCTAAGAAGCTACCCGCCGACCATGTTATGAAATATTTTTAGCCTGCCAGGCGTGCAGCCAGGTAAGACTTCGCCTGGTCCAGAGCCACACGCTCCTGGTTCATGGTGTCACGCTCGCGGATGGTCACAGCCTGATCCTCGAGAGTGTCAAAGTCCACGGTGATACAGAATGGGGTACCGATCTCATCCTGGCGGCGGTAACGGCGGCCAATAGCGCCCGCCTCGTCGTAGTCCACGTTCCACAAGCCACGCAGCTCATTCGCCAGCTTAGTTGCCGGCTCAGACAGCTCAGCCTTCTTCGACAGCGGCAGAACAGCAGCCTTCACAGGTGCCAGGCGCGGGTCAAGCTTCAGCACGACGCGCTTATCCACGCCACCCTTAGTGTTCGGTGCCTCATCCTCAACGTATGCGTCAACAAGGAACGCCATCATCGAGCGGGTCAGACCGAAGGACGGCTCAATCACGTACGGTACGTAACGCTCGCCGGTAGCCTGGTCGAAGTACTCAAGCTTCGCGTTGGAGTGCTCGTTGTGCACACCCAGGTCGTAGTCGGTACGATTCGCGACGCCCATCAGCTCGCCCCACTCGGAACCCTGGAAGCCGAAGCGGTACTCAACGTCAATAGTGCCAGCCGAGTAGTGTGCACGCTCCTCCTTAGGAACGTCGAAGCGGCGCATGTTATCCGGGTTAATACCCAGGTCAACGAACCAGTTCCAGCAGTCCTCAACCCACTCGTTGAAGTACTTATCAGCGTCGTCCGGGTGCACGAAGTACTCGATTTCCATCTGCTCGAACTCACGAGTACGGAAAATAAAGTTACCGGGAGTGATCTCGTTACGGAACGACTTACCAATCTGGCCAATACCGAACGGCGGGCGCTTACGAGAAGCAGTGACCACATTGTTGAAGTTCACGAAAATACCCTGAGCGGTCTCCGGGCGCAGGAAGTGCAGACCCTCCTCATTATCGACCGGGCCCAGGTAAGTCTTCATCAGACCGGAGAAGTTCTGCGGCTCAGTCCACTCACCACGAGTACCACAGTTCGGGCAAGCAATCTCATCCATGCCCTCAGCCGCGCGGCCCTTCTTCGCCTCAAAGTTCTCCAGCAGGTGATCCTGACGCAGACGCTTGTGGCAGGACAGGCACTCAACCAGCGGGTCGGTGAAGGTCGCCACGTGACCGGACGCCTCCCACACCGCACGAGGCAGAATAACGGAAGAATCCAGGCCAACCATATCCGCACGGGAGCGGACGAAACGCTGCCACCACTGCTGACGGATGTTTTCCTTCAGCTCTGCACCGAGGGGGCCGTAGTCCCATGCGGAGCGGGAACCGCCGTAAATTTCACCGCCCTGGAAAACAAAGCCGCGGCGCTTTGCGAGCGCAATAACGTTATCGAGGGTGGACTTTTCAGCCATAGTTACTCCTTCTGCCCCGCCACCGGCTGTGACGTGCGTGAGTTCGGGTTGATAAGGGACGCAACCCAGAACGGGACGCCCGTATTCGCGCTCATCGGCGCAATATGCACACTTTTTGATGCAAGACACTAGGGTACCATCACCACCCCACCCCTGGGTATGCCCACCCGGCCCACCACCGCCCCATTTTTCGGGAAGCCAGGACGTACCGGGCGGGATAAACTAGAAAGCATGGAAGAAATTTTTATTCGCGACGACATGATCCGCCTCGGCCAGTTCCTCAAGCTCGCCAACCTCGTAGAGGACGGCGCGCAGGCACGCGAGGTCATTCAGCACGGCCTGGTAAAGGTCAACGGCGACATTGAGGAAGCACGCGGCAAGCAGCTGCACCCCGGCGACACCGTGACCTTCAACGGTGTGACCGTGAAGGTTGCGCACGAGGACTAGTAGCGCCTGATTACACTTTTGGGGTCTGGGAACGGTAAGGGGCGGATTCTGGAGGGACGGCGTTCGTCCTCGTTCCTTTTCCCCCCCTACCAGCGGAGGCGGGGCGCCGCATGTTTCCTCCGCGCCTACGCAGGGGCACCCGTCACCCGGACGCTCCGCTTTCTCCTTGCTTCGCGGCGGAGAGCGTCCGGGCTGACACCCTGAGGGCGCTTCCGGAAAACGCGGCCGCGCCCGCACAGCTCTAGGGGCAGGCCTGCTAACTCCAGCGAGGAAAGGCGGTATCGTCCGAAAGTGACATCAGGGTGCCCGAAGCGAGGGCGGGTTCCCTGTAGGAACGAAGACGATAACCGCCTTTCCAAGCGGAACCCTATGGAACCAGGCGGAAGCAGACCTAAACGCAAAGCCCCCGAGTCGTGATGACCCGAGGGCTTTCCCTATAGCCGATTTAGGCGTCAGAGCCTTCCGCGGTGCCGGTCGCCTCCGCAACCTTCTGCGCACGAATACGCGGCTCCTTACCCTGCACCTTCACCTCCAGGAACTCGCCCACGTGGCGAATCTCCATGGCGCTCACACCGTGACCCGCACCGGCGTACAACACCTTAATGCCGTCGGTGTACTTGCGGATCCAGTCGTAGGTGTAGTTCACCATCTCCTGCGGGATGACGGGGTCTTCCTGGTCGCGGCCGAAGAATACCGGCAGTTCGGTCTTCTTCAGCTCCTCGTCCTTGAAGTACGGCGAGTCCGAGTCCACGGCGTAGCCGGACAGACCCACTACGGCGGCGAACTCGCCGGGGGCGTGACGCACCATCGAGGTTGCGATGCCCATGCCCTGCGAGAAGCCCAGCAGGGTCACCGAAGCGTAGGGTTCACGGTTCTCGCGTACCCATTCCAGCACGTAGTCGCTTGCCTGCTCGATGGCGCGCTGGTCAGATTCGAGCTGCTGGTTCAGCGGGTACCACTGGTAGCCGATAGCGTCTGCGGCAATGTAGGCGCCGGTCGAGTCCGCGGAGAACTGGGTGCCGACCGGTTGCGGTGCACGCATGGAGACGTAGGTGAAGCCCTCCTGCGGAAGGTGCGCCGCCAGGGACAGCAAATCGTGTTCCTGGGAGCCGTAGCCGTGTAGCATGAGCACCAGGTGGGTGCCTGCGCGTTCGTTCTCGGGGCGGGTGTATTCGACGACGTATTTGTTTTCGCTCATGCACCCATCTTAGCGAGGACTCCCCCGCAAATCTGCACCGCAGGTTCCGCCGCTAGCTTGACCCTCACCTAACGTCAGGTTTTAGAGTGAAGCCATGGACGCGAACATAACACCACCTGACGGGCACCATGAATACACCGTAGGAGAAGCAGCATCATTGCACGGGCTCACGGTCCGCACGCTACACCACTGGGAGCAGCGGGGCTTACTCAACCCGGCGCATGATGAGTTCAACGGGTACCGGTACTACACCGATACAGACCTTGAACGAATCACCGTCATCATGGGGTACCGCGCCATCGGCATGAGCCTTGACGCTATTCGCAACATACTGCAGGATCGGGCGAACAGCACCGAGCATCTACTCGCTCAGCGGGATATGCTTCAACGCAAAATCACCGCGTACGGGCGCATGCTTGAAACCATCGAACACCTTTTGGAGGACACCATGGCACCTAAAAATGAGCAGCTCAGCGCTGCCGAAAAAGCAGAGATTATGGGTGAAGGGTTCAGCCTCGCCCACCAGCAGGAAGCGCAGGAGCGTTACGTGAAAACTGACGACTGGGCTGAATACCAGCGCCGTACTGCCTCAATGGACCGTGCCGACTGGCAGAACGGCAAGCAGCAGATTGACGAGGTAGAACAGGCCCTCGTCGAGGCGTTCAACCGCGGCGTGCAGCCGGGCTGTGAGGAGGCGAATGCGCTCGCCGAGCGGCACCGCGCCTCCCTGTTCTTCTTTGAGGTCACCCCCGCTAAGCACGCTATTCTAGCCCGCGGCTACGTTGGGGATGCCCGATTCAAAGCGTACTATGAGAAGCTCGCGACCGGGCTTGCGGAGTGGTTGCGAGACGTCATCTACGAGAATGCTCGTGCACACGGTATTGACCCACAGAAAGCTAACTGGGGGTAAGCTACCCGGGGGTAAACCTTCGGGCTAAAAGTACCCAGCAGCTCAGCATGAGTAGCTGAGCACGAAAAGACGCCCGGTATTCCCCGTGATAAGGGGAATACCGGGCGTTACATGCTGTATCTGCATGAAAACTAGACGGCTATCTAGCGGGTGCTGTCGAGGTGACGGCGGTGCTCCTGAATACCGCGATCCAGGTGCTCAAGGTTCTGTTGCAACCCCGCAATCTCGTTCTCAATCTTTCGGCGGGCTCGCTCCATCACGTCAATGGAGAGGGCATGATCATCCGGATTGTCCAAGATTGTACGAATGTCGGCAAGACTCATGCCGGCCTGACGGCAGGTAGCAATAAACCGTGCAGCGGAGATAGACTCCGCATCAAAAATACGGGTTCCGTGAGCATCACGGGGCACAGCGATGAGCCCCTCTTTTTCGTAATACCGCAGGGCGTGGGTGCTCACCCCCAACTGCTCCGCTACCTCTTGAATACTTACCACAGCTTCAATGCTATGGGGTTAGAGCGGGTCTAAAGCAAACCAAGAACCTTTACCTTCCAGTGCAACAGGAGGCTACTTCCGCGGTATCTCGCGGCGGTTTCAAAAACACTCGAAAAACCCGGAAAATATTCCCTGACCTGGCACGATACTCTTTATGCGGATACAAAGAAATGCCGGGTGCTCACATCATGCGAACACCCGGCATTCTGTTACATAACCCTGAGGGTGAAGGTTAATTCTCGGTGGGCGGAAGGACAGTTGAGAATACCCAACCATTCCCTCACAATCCCACACCAACTGTATGGATAAAACAACATTCAGCGAGATGCGCATAACGCACCCGGGCGCCGGTTGCCTTAGCGAGTAACAGAGCCGTACAGGCGAGTCATCGATTCCAAAGCTTCACGTTCACGCTGCGCCTCACTCTGGGCAGCGGATTCATCTTCAACGCCGAGGGCGCGCGCCAGAATCTTCTCCACCTGCTTCGCCTCAATGAGGAAGCCATCATGGCCGTGGTTCGACTCGATAATGTCCACGGGCACCGGGGTGGGTAACGCCTCCGCCAGGCGGTGCGACTCATGCGGGAAGAACAGACGGTCCGTGTTCACCGCCGCAATCGTCCACTCGCAATCGGTGTGCGCTAGCGCCTGCGCCAGGGTGCCGCGGCCACGCGCCACGTCGTGCGAAATTAGCGCCTCGTTCACGGCAAGGTAGCTGTTCGCGTCAAAGCGCTCAACCAGCTTGGCGCCGTGGTGATCCAGGTAGCTTTCGATAGCGTAGCGGCCACGCGGCTCACCCAGCGAGCCGCCCACGGTGCTTTCGCCACGGTTCTCCTCGCGGCCGAAGCGGTGCTCCAGCTCGGCGGGGCTGCGGTAGGTGGTGTGCGCGATACGGCGCGCCAGGGCAAGACCGTTTACCGGCGCGGGACCGGAATAGTAGTCGCCGCCGGCGAAGTTCGCGTCCGAACGAATCGCAATGTTCTGGGTGTGAGCCCACGAAATCTGCTCCGCCGTAGCCGAAGGACCGGAGGCAATCACCGCGCATCCGCGCACCAGCTCGGGGTTGGTTGCCGCCCACTCCAGGGCGCGAGCGCCACCGAGGGAACCACCAATCACGTAGCGGAAGCTGGTCACACCCAGAGCACGCGCCAGGCGCGCCTCAGCGCGCACAGAGTCGCGGATGCTCACCTGCGGGAAGCGGGAGCCCCAGTGCTCACCGGCGCCCGGGTACCCCTCGGGGATGATGCTTGCCGGTCCGGTGGAGCCGTAGCAGCCGCCCAAAATATTGGGGGCAATCACGAAGTAGCGGTTGGTGTCCACGACCGAGCCGGGGCCCACGATGCCTTCCCACCAGCCGTCCGATTCGATAGCGCGAATCAGCGGGGCAGGCATGTCAGGGGTGGGTACGCCGCGGGAGACATGCGTGTCACCGGTGAGCGCATGCAAGATCAGGATGGCGTTATCGCCAGCCTCGTTGAGGGTACCCCAGGTTTCGTAGCCGATGGTGACCTGCGGCAGGGTCACGCCGGATTCGAGCTCCAGGTCGCCGATGTTCAGCTGACGCAGGTAGCCTTGCGCTTCGGGGTGCTCGCGCTGAGTGCCCGCCACGGGGATGGGTGCGGTGACAGGCTGGTTGATAGTGCCGGGCTGGCTAGTGCTCTGGGTAGTCATGGGGTTCCCTTCACTGGGTTGGCCGGCGAGGTGGTGCCGGGTGTGAGCGGGGTACTCGCCTGCAGATTTCATCTGCGGGTTGAGGTAGCGAGGCGGTGGTGCCGTGCGCTCTTGAAATGCTCCGTAATGGGGAATCCGCAGGTGGACCGAGCCGTAGCTTACCGGTCCACCTGCGGGTGACGTCACCGTTTAGGAGAGGGTGTCGAAACCCAGCTGCAGGTCGGCGAGAATATCGTCGATGTTCTCAATACCAACTGCCAGGCGGACGAAGTTCGGGTACACGCCAATCTTCTCCAGCTCCTCGGCGGACAGCTGGGAGTGGGTGGTGGAGGCCGGGTGAATCACGAGCGAGCGCACGTCACCGATGTTCGCCACGTTGGAGTGCAGCTTCAGGGCGTCCACGAAGTCGCGGGTCTGCTCCAGGGTTGCGTCCTTGAGGGTGAAGCCGAGCACCGCGCCGGGGCCCTTGGGCAGGTACTTCTGTGCACGCTCGTACCAGGGGGAGGATTCCACGCCAGCCCAGATGACCTTCTCGACCTGCGGGTTTGCTTCGAGCCAACGGGCGACCTTGGTGGCGTTCTCAATGTGGCGTTCGATGCGCAGGGAGAGAGTTTCCAGACCGATACCGATGTTGAAGGCGTTGGTCGGGGAGATGGCTGCACCGGTGTCGCGCAGCAGGGAGACGCGTGCCTTCAGGATGTAGGAGAGGTTCGCGCCGAATGCGGAGTCCTTGCCCAGGTCGCGGGCGTAAACCAGGCCGTGGTAGCCGGGGGCGGGCTGGTTGAACTTGGGGAACTTCTCGGGGTCTGCACCGTAGTCGAAGTTACCGGAGTCAACAATCACGCCGCCGATGGAGGTGCCGTGGCCACCCAGGTACTTGGTTGCGGAGTGGACGACCACGTCCGCGCCGTGCTCGATGGGGCGCAGCAGGTAGGGGGTGGGTACGGTGTTGTCCACGATCAGGGGTACACCGTTTTCGTGCGCAATTGCTGCGATGGGCTCAATGTCGAGCACGTCGTTGCGGGGGTTGGGCACGGACTCGCCGTAGAACAGCTTGGTGTTGGGGCGAACCGCGGCGCGCCACTCGTCGAGGTTGTCGGGGTCCTCAACGAAGGTGGTTTCGATGCCGAGGTCGGCGAGGGTGTACTTGAGCAGGTTGTAGGTGCCGCCGTACACGGAGGGCGAGGCGACAACGTGGTCACCGGCGCCGGCAATGTTCAGGATTGCGTAGGTGATAGCTGCCTGACCGGATGCCAGCAGCAGCGCGCCAACGCCACCTTCGAGGGAGGCGATGCGGTTCTCGATGACTTCCTGAGTGGGGTTGGTCATGCGGGTGTAGATGGGGCCCAGCTCGGCGAGGGCGAAGCGGTTCGCTGCCTGCTCGGCGTTGTCAAAGACGAAGGAAGTGGTCTGGTAGATGGGTAGTGCCCGAGCTCCCGTTGCGGCATCCGGTGCCTGTCCCGCGTGAATCTGGCGGGTTTCGAACTTCCAACCGGCGGGGTTGGCGGGAGTCGGGACGGTAGTGTTGTTGCTCATGCGTGGCTCTCCTAAGGGGATAGTTAGGGGGGCCGCATGCCGAAGGTACAGGAATCGTCGTTGAGTTGTCCTGTCACGATTGATGTACCGTATTCGGTCACATCGGTCCCGCGCTTGCGTCACGCTTGTGCGTGCCGCCTGGTCTTCACCCAGGGCACCCCACCGCGGAGGAGGGTTGCCGGCCAGCTAGCTGGGGCTTATCGCTGGCGCTCTTGACCTGTATTCAGGGTGTCATAGGGCACGGGGCGGGGTCAAGGATTTTATGGGTGCGCGGCACTTTAAGACATTTCATTGCAAACATGACGTTTTTTAACGCCCGTAACAAAAAACCGCCTGCAACAAAACGTTAGTGACGATGCCGGGGCAATCGGGGATGCGAAGATACCCAACCCAAAAGCCACCCATATAGTAACCCTCATCACTTTTACATGTGCTTTTCGGTACACTGGGACTACACATACACTCACGCAGGGCGCGGCACACTCCGCTGTTTATCCTGCTCAGCATCCCTCCGGTATAGGGGCCAGAGGGTCATACCCGAAGGTTACCTACCATGTCTCTTGTTCTTGATGCGGCGCAGCTCAGCCGCGTCTTTGGCAAAGGTGAAAATACTTTTACCGCAGTCGACCGGGTGTCGCTTCGCGTTAGCTCCGGTGAGATTCACGCCCTCCTCGGTCCCAACGGTGCGGGTAAAACGACGACCGTGCAGATGTGCTCGACTCTACTCTCCCCCACCGGCGGTAGCCTCACCGTGAACGGTATTGACGCCATCGCCCACCCGCAGCGGGCGCGCCGTCACGTGGGTCTCGCGTTGGGCGGGGATAACGGCTTCTACCCGCGCGCCAGTGCACGCGATAATCTACTGTTCTTTGCAGATATTGCGGGGGTCTCCGGGCGAGCTCGACGACACGAGGTGGAACACGCCCTAGCCCGCGTGGAACTCACCGACGCCGCCACGCGGCCCGTCCAGGAGTTCTCCCGCGGCATGAAGCAGCGCCTACACATTGCCCGCGCTACGCTCGGCTCCCCCGCTCTGCTCCTGCTGGATGAGCCGACGAACGGGCTCGATCCCGATATCGCACTGACGGTGCGTGCCCTGATTCGTTCCCTCGCAGAAGACGGTGCCGCCATTCTGCTGACGAGCCACCTGCTGGGCGAAATTGAGGATCTGGCGCACACCATCACCGTTTTGGGTGCCGGCTCCGTTGCTGTGAGCGGTAGCCTCGAGGATGTTGCCGCACACGCCGGCATTGCCGCCACGACTGTGGTTCAGGTTGGCGCCAACGCGACCGAGGGTCTTGATACGCTGCGCGGATTCCTCGGCAATCAGGCGGCGGTACTTTTTGCCCCGCGCGGTTCCGGCTGGGAACTCACTCTCTACTGGCACGGCGAGCGCGCCACGTTCGAGGCGGGCGCGGCGCACCGCATCCTGGCGGAGGGGCTTGCCGCCGCACGCATCGGGGCGCGGACCGAGCCGTACACGCGACCGGCGACTCTGGAAGAGGCATACCTGGCAATGGCGGAGGGGCTCAAGCGATGAACGCACAAGGCGCGCACGGTAGTGAAGGTGTGAAAGAGCCCCAGCGGCAGAGCCGAGGGTACGACCTGTGGCAGGAGTGCGCCCGTCAGCTGCGACTTATGGGCTTTAGCCTGCGGCAGTTTCTGACGGTCCCCTACTTCATTCAGCTGCTCATCAGTACGGTGCTTGGGTCGGTTATTATTCAGGCTCTTGCGGTGCACGCGGCGGCACGGAGCTCCGCGGGACACTCCGTTGACCCGACCCTGGCGTGGACCCGCGCGGGCATAGTGGGCATGTGGTCGGTCTGTATCGTGTCGGCGGGCATCATTAATTTTGAGCGTTTCCGCGGGACTCTCGTGTACCTGTGTTCGGGGTCGGTCTCTCCGGTGCGGGTGCTGGCGGCTATCGTTTCGAGCGCCTCCATTGTGGGTCTGGCGGCCCTACCCCTGTCGTGGCTCATCTGGGCTCTTGTGACGCTCAATCCGCAGGTCACTGACTTTTCCGCCCTCTGGCCGCGCTACATTCTGGGCGTTCCTCTGCTGTGGCTTGCGTGCCTGTCGGTCACGTTCATGATTGCGGTGTTCTTCGTGGCGACGCCGAACGCTATCGCCTACGAGGAGCTTCTGCTTGTGCCGGTGTTTATTCTCTCCGGGGTTCTCTTCACGACCGTTGAGGCGCCCCCCTGGCTGAATGCTGCGGGTGTGCTCATCCCCCTGCAAGCGCCGGTGCACCTGCTACTTGGGCGTACCGCCATCACTACCCCGGCGGATGCGCTCCTACCCGTAGTGCAAACTCTCACCGTGAGCTTCATCTGGGCGTTGTGCGCCTTCCTTTTTGCTCGGAAGGCTCTCGCCTCCTCCCGTCGCGGCGGCACCCTGGGGGCGATGTAGCGTGCGTGCTCTCTCTTCTGTTGCCCTGCCTGGCGCTGTTGCCCTGCCCGGTGTGATGCGTCGGGCTCTGTCTACCGCTTCTATTGGCTGGTCATCGTCCATTACCTTTGCGACCCTCGGAACGGCTATCACGACCCTGGTACTCGTGCCGGGCCTCAACGTGCTTTTCACGGTGCTTCTGGGTGCCGACCTCGCCGCAAACGATACGGTACGCATCGGCTGTACAACCGCCCTGATCGCCACCCTCAGCTCGGTGGCAGCCGGTATTGTTGCGCGCGTCGCCACTGACCGTTGGATTGGTGTCTTCGAGTACGTGTGCACGGCTCGCCCGGTGGATGCTGGCTACTGGCTCGGTGCGGCGGCGGTGCCGGCCCTGCTGGCGTCCGTGACGGGTCTGAGCAATGTGGGCATCGTGTGGTTGCTGTCCTTCACGGCACCCTCTACCGGAGCGGTTTCGGGGCTTCTGCTGGGCGCCCTTGCGCTGATGCCGGTTGCGGTTCTGGGCGGGGTCTGCCTGGGCATTTTTGCCGCCGGCCTGGGGCTATACCTGTCAGATCCGTACACGGGGTCCAATTTTCTGGCGGTTATTCTGCCGGTTAGCGCAGGCGTGATTGTGCCGGTGAGTACCTATCCGGCGTGGCTTGCCTGGGTGTGTTCGTGGGTTCCGGGATCCCGGCTGGTGCAGGCTTTAGATACCTCTGGCAGTATTGCGAGCAGCACTACCCCGAATCTCTTCGCGCTCCTGGCGACGGACGCGGCGCTGGCGGTGCTCTACGCCGTAGTGGGGTTGGGGCTGACGTATCTTGCTGCCCGCCGCATCCGTGCCGGTGCCCGCGCCTCGCTGCTATAACGCTGCTATAGGGTGTGAAACCCAAAAAGAACAAACCTTTTAAGTGCCCGCTACCCGGCGCATTATCCGGGTGTCATATTCAACCGGGCACCACGACCAAGAAAGAACATCCTGTGCCCATCCCTCCCACCGCGTACACGCTAGAGACCCTCGGTTTCGACCCCTCCTGGCAGGGCGCGGCAATCCGCGCCGCGTTCGTCCTCAACGGCGTCCTCGAAGATTTCACCCTCGCCCGTGTGAGCGCCGTGCACCGCACCCGCTGCGAGCTACTGACCTGCGAGCGGGGCGAGCTCATCAAACTTTCCGCTCCCCTGCGCCCCGTCGAGAACGACTACGGTGAAGAAGAGTACCCCGTCGTCGGCGACTGGGTGCTCACCCAGCCCATCCCGGGAACCGGCGATGATACCCAGCCAGCGGAGCATAAACCCCTCGCGATTCTGCCCCGCCGCAGCTACCTCACCCGCCCCAGTGCCACCCGGGAATCTGCGGATCAGCCCGTTGCAGCCAACGTGGATATGCTCTGCGTCGTTGAGCCGTGCTTCCCTGAGCCGTCCATCGGGCGCGTTGAACGCTACACCGCCCTCGCGCATGCTTCCGGGGTGCAGGTAGCTCTAATTCTCACCAAGGGTGACCTGATCACCGCGGAACAGCTCGCCGGGTATCGGGATTCTCTGGGTAGCGGTATGGATGTGGTGCTCACCGTCTGCACGGATCACGGCTACGACCCCGCCCCAGTTGCTGAGCTCGTCGCCGGACGTACCGCCGTATTCCTGGGCCGCAGCGGCGCCGGTAAATCCACCCTCGTCAACGCCCTACTGAGCCCAGGGGTTGACCCCCGCGAAGACAGCGCAGAGAACCGGGTACAAGCCACTTCCTCGGTTCGCGATGCTGACGGCAAGGGACGCCACACCACCACCAGCCGCCAAATGATTGTTCTGCCCGGATCTGAAGGATCAGGTGCTGAGAGCTCAGTCGGTACGGTGCTGATTGACACCCCGGGCGTGCGAGCCCTCGCCGCCACAAGCGATAGCTCCGCGATTGACGAAACATTCGACGACGTCTCCAGCTACGCCGCCGCCTGCCGGTATAGCGACTGCTCCCACGGCTCCGAACCCGGATGCGCGGTGCAGCAGGCACTCGCCGACGGCTCCCTCGACTCCGAACGTTTTGAACGCTACCGCAGGATGATGGCGGAATCCGCGCGCCTGCGCCTGCGCTCTCAGGAGCGCGAGTACCGGCAGAGTAACCGCGCCTTCACGAAGGCGAATAAGGCGGGCCGCCGAACCCTCATGTCCATTAAGGGCCGCGCTAACTAGCCGCCGAACGGGCATATCCCGGCGGGGCTTCCACAAGCTGAGCCGGGCAATCCCGCACAGACAGCAATATAGTAGCCTGCCTCACTCTTCGATACACTAGAACTAGGCGTGCCCACAGTCCCCCGCACCCCGTCCCCTCGGCGGTAGAAGAGGCGGGCGCAGACGGCACACACCATTCACAAACCCATAACCCAATGAAAGAGGTGGCAGCATGGCTGAACAGAACCTCACCCCGCCCGTACCGAAGAAGGTCGAGCACCGCCGCGAACACCACGGCGACGTCTTCATCGACCCCTACGAATGGCTCCGCGACAAGGAAAGCGAAGAGGTCCTCAACTACCTCAAGGCAGAAGCCGAATACACCGAAGCTGTCACCGCAGACCAGCAGCCCCTCCGCGAATCCATTTTCAACGAAATCAAGGACCGCACCCTGCTGTCGGATCTGACCGTCCCGAACCGTATCGGTGACTGGTGGTACTACAGCCGCATGGTGCCCGGCGGCCAGTACCCCGTCTTCTACCGCTACCCCGCCCTGCACGAAGGCGACGAGGTGGTGCGCTACACCCCGCCGACCGTCACACCCGGCGAAGTACTCGAGGGTGAAGTCGTCATCCTCGACTGCAACGAATACGCCAAGGACATGGAGTTCTTCTCCCTCGGCAGCTTCCAGCCTGCACGTAACGGCAAGCTGCTGAGCATCTCCGTGGACGAGAAGGGCGACGAACGCTACGAGCAGCGCTTCCTCAACATGGAAACCGGCACCTTCCTCGAAGACACCATCCCCAACATTGCGGCAGGCTCCTTCTTCATCAACCACGCCGAACAGCTCATCTACCTCGTCCCCGACGAATCCTGGCGCCCCTGGCGTGTCTACGTGCACGACGTTGGACAGGACACCGAAGACCACCTGATCTACGAAGAGCCCGACAACACCATGTGGCTCAGCGCCGCCATGAGCTCCGACCGTTCCTCCGTGGTCATTACCAGCTCCAACTCCGAGTACACGGAAGTGCGCCTCATCCCCACCCGCGAACCCAAGGGCGAGCCGACCCTGCTCATCCCCAAGAGCGCGGGCATCGAATACTACGCCGAGCCGCTCAACATCGCCGGTGAGCAGCACCTGCTGATTCAGCACGACTACAATGCACTGAACTCCGAGCTGGTCCTCGCAGACATGCCGCGCGAAGGCGAAAGCCTTGAAGAGTACGCGCAGCGTTGGGTGCCGGTCATCCGCCACAGCGAACACGTGCGCCTGGAAGGCTTCACCTTCACCGCAACGCACCTGGTCGTCACCGCCCGCGCGGACACCACCACCCGCATCTTCCTCGCACCGCGTGAGCAGCTGCCCATCCAGTGGCGCCGCCGCCGACCCGCCGGCGTGACCTTCATGGAACCTGCCGGTTTCGACGAGGAACTGTACACCGCCTCCGTGCTGCGTGCGGAGAACTACTCCCCCGTGCTGCGCATCGCCTACACCTCGTTCCTGACGCCGCGCCGTGTCTACGACTACTTCCCCATGTCGCAGACCCTGCTGCTGCGCCGTGAAACCCCGGTACTCGGCGGGTACAACCGCGAGGACTACCGCGCCTACCGCGATTGGGCACCGGCGGCGGACGGCACGCTCATCCCGATCTCGGTGATTCACCGCGCCGACCTGGACATGAGCAAGCCGCACCCGGTCATCCAATACGGTTACGGCTCCTACGAGTCATCCATGGACCCGATGTTCTCCATCCCGATGCTGTCGATCCTGGACCGCGGCGTCATCTACGTCATCGCGCATATTCGCGGCGGCGGCGAGATGGGCCGCTCCTGGTACCAGAACGGCAAGAAGCTCGCGAAGAAGAACACCTTCACCGACTTCGTGGACGTCACCAGCTACATTGCGGCAAAGCCGTGGGCAGATGAGGCGCGTATCGGCTGCTACGGCGGAAGCGCCGGCGGCCTACTCATGGGCGCCGTGCTGAACCTCGCCCCCGAAAAGTACGCCGCCTGCCTGGCAGCCGTACCGTTCGTGGACGCACTGACCACCATCCTCGACCCGGAACTGCCGCTGTCGGCAATGGAGTGGGAAGAGTGGGGCAACCCGATTGAGGACCCCGAAGTGTACGCCTACATGAAGTCGTACACCCCGTACGAGAACATCCGCCCGGTCCGCTACCCGGCAATTGCTGCGGTGACGAGCCTGCACGACACCCGCGTGCTCTACGTGGAGCCCGCCAAGTGGGTTGCGGCGCTGCGTGAGCAGATTGACCCGTCGTCGCTGGTGCCCCTGCTGAAGATTGACATGTCGGGCGGTCACGGCGGCGGTTCCGGCAGGTATACGCGGTGGCGTGAGATCGCGTGGGATTACGCGTTCCTGCTGAGCAACCTCGGCGTTACTGAGTAACACCCAACAATAGAGAATGCTCCTTCTGTATCTTGAAGATACGGAAGGAGCATTTCTCGTTTAAGTACGTTGCATTACTCGAGGGACGGCGTTCGTCCTCGTTCCTACAGGGGCACCCGCCCTCGCTTCGCTTCGGGCACCCTGATGTCACTTTCGGACGACACCGCCCCTCCACGCGCACCAAGCCTAGCCTGGAGCGCCAGGGTAGCTATACCCTCCGGAAGCGACATCAGGGTGCCCACCCGGGCGCTCTCCGCCGCGAAGCAAGGAAGAGCGGAGCGTCCGGGTGCGGCGGGTGCCCCTGCAGGAGCGGAGGAAGGGTATAGCGTACCCACCCGCCCTGCAGGAACGAGGACGATAACCGCCTTTCCAAGCGGAATCTGAGAAAGCGAAGAGGCGCCGCCTTCCCATCTCGGGAGACAGCGCCTCTTTCGTTAGAGCCGGGTCAGCGGAAAAGCTTAGCCTTCCACGCCGCACTCAGCCAGAATCAGCTCACGCACGCGGGCGGCATCAGCCTGGCCGCGGGTAGCCTTCATGACCTGACCGACGATAGCGCCAGCAGCCTGAACCTTACCGGCACGGATCTTGTCGGCGACGTCGGGCATTGCTGCCAGTGCTTCCTGGACGGCTGCGGTGAGCGCGCCGTCGTCGGAGACCACGGCGAGGCCGCGTGCTTCAACGATTTCGGCGGGGGTGCCTTCACCGGCGAGGACGAACTCGAGCACCTGGCGGGCGATCTTGTCGTTGATCTTGCCTTCGGAGATGAGCGCTTCGAGGGCGACCACGGTTGCGGGCTCCACGCCGAGGGCGGTGAGCTCAACCTCAGCCTGCTTTGCGCGGCGGGCGATTTCGCCCATCCACCATTTGCGGGCTGCTGCTGCGGTTGCGCCTGCGGCGACGGTCTCTTCGATGACGTCGAGTGCGCCTGCGTTCACAACGTCGCGGAACTCTTCGTCGGAGTAGCCCCATTCGTTCTTGAGGCGGCGGCGGCGTTCTGCCGGGGGTTCGGGCAGTTCGGCGCGCAGACGCTCAATCCACTCGCTGTTGGTGACGACCGGTACGAGGTCCGGTTCGGGGAAGTAGCGGTAGTCGTCAGCGTCGGACTTGGGGCGACCCGAGGAGGTTTCGCGGGTGTCTTCGTGCCAGTGGCGGGTCTCCTGGGTGACCTTTTCGCCGCGTTCGAGGATTGCTGCGTGGCGGCGAATCTCGTAGCGGACGGCGCGCTCAACCGAACGGAGGGAGTTCACGTTCTTGGTTTCGGAGCGGGTGCCGAACTTCTCTGCGCCCTTGGGCATGAGGGAGACGTTGGCGTCGCAACGGACGTTACCGCGTTCCATGCGGGCGTCGGAGATACCGAGGGAACGGACGATGTCGCGGATTGCGGCAACGTAGGCGCGTGCCAGTTCGGGGGCGCGCTCGCCGGCGCCGACGATGGGTCGGGTGACGATTTCGATCAGGGGCACGCCTGCGCGGTTGTAGTCGACCAGGGAGGAGGTTGCACCCTGGATTCGGCCGTCTGCGCCGCCGACGTGGGTGAGCTTGCCTGCGTCTTCTTCCATGTGGGCGCGCTCAATTTCGACGGTGAAGATGGTGCCGTCTTCGAGCTCGACGTCCAGGGAGCCGTTTTCCGCGATGGGGCCGCCAGCCTGGGAGGTCTGGAAGTTCTTCGGGGAGTCCGGGTAGAAGTAGTTCTTGCGGGCGAAGTAGGACTTGTCTGCGATGTCGCAGCCCAGTGCCAGGCCGAGCTTGATGGCGGACTCAACGGCGGTCTTGTTCACCATGGGCAGCGCGCCGGGCAGGCCGAGCGATACGGGGGTGACGTTGGTGTTGGGTTCGTCGCCGAACTCGTTGGGTGCGGAGTCGAACATCTTGGTTTTGGTGTTCAGTTCGACGTGCACCTCGAAGCCGAGGACCGGGTCGTACTTTTCGATGGCTTCTTCGAAGCTGAGGACTTCTTCACTCATTACTTGGTTCCCCCAAAGTCAAAGTCGCGGATCAGAGTTTCGGTGTCGGGCAGGCTCTTGTAGAGCGGTGCGCCCCATTTTGCGGTGAGCAGTTCTTCGAGTGCTGCGCCGACGCGGTAGAGGCGTGCGTCTTCGCGTGCGGGTGCGGTGAACTGGATGCCGACGGGCAGGTTGTTCTCTTCGGAGAGGCCGCCGGGCAGGGAGAGCGCCGGGACGCCTGCCAGGTTGACGGGCACGGTGGCGACGTCGCCCAGGTACATTGCCATGGGGTCGCCTTCGGTCTTCTCGCCGAGCTTGAACGCGGTGGAGGGCGCGGTCGGGGAGATGAGCACGTCGCACTTTTCGAATGCTGCTGCGTAGTCGCGCTGGATGAGGGTGCGTACGCGCAGTGCTGCACCGTAGTAGGCGTCGAAGTTACCTGCGGACAGTGCGTAGGTGCCGAGGATGATGCGGCGCTTGACCTCGTGGCCGAAACCTGCGGAGCGGGTTGCGGACATGACGCGTTCGATGGTGACGGGGCCGTCTTCGGGTACGACGCGCAGGCCGTAGCGGACGCCGTCGTAGCGTGCCAGGTTGGAGGACACCTCGGAGGACATGATCATGTAGTAGGCGCTGATGGCTTCGGTGACGGAGGGCAGGGAGACCTCGATGATCTCTGCGCCTGCGGCACGCAGCTCTTCAACGGATTCGCGGAATCGTGCGAGGACGCCTGCTTCGAAGCCTTCGCCGTCGCCGCCGCCGAGTTCCTTGATGACGCCGATGCGCAGGCCGGACAGGTCGCCCTTGCGTGCGGCTTCTGCGCCTGCCTTGGCTTCTTCAACGAAGTTGCCGGGCTCATCGGGCAGGGAGGTTGCGTCGAGCGGGTCGTGGCCTGCGATTGCTTCGTGGAGCAGCGCGGTGTCCAGGACGGTGCGGGCGACGGGGCCTACCTGGTCGAGAGAGGATGCCATGGCGATGACGCCGTAACGGGAGACGGAGCCGTAGGTGGGCTTGACGCCGACGCTACCGGTCAGTGCTGCGGGCTGGCGGATGGAGCCGCCGGTGTCGGTGCCGAGCGCCAGGGGTGCCTGGAAGGCGGTGACGGCTGCTGCGGAGCCGCCGCCGGAGCCGCCGGGCGCGCGGTCGAGTGCCCAGGGGTTGCGGACTACGCCGAATGCGGAGTGCTCGTTGGAGGAGCCCATTGCGAATTCGTCGAGGTTGGTCTTGCCGAGGATGGGCATGCGTGCTTCGCGGACCTTGCGGGTGACGGTGCCGTCGTAGGGGCTCATCCATCCTTCGAGCATGCGGGATGCTGCGGTGGTGGGCTGGCCCTTGGTGACGATGAGGTCCTTGACGGCGATGGGTACGCCTGCGAGCGGGGGCAGTTCCTTGCCTGCTGCGCGGTCTGCGTCCACTGCTGCGGCGGTAGCAAGTGCTTCTTCGGCGTTGATGTGCAGGAAGGCGTTGAGGCCGCTCTTGCCGTCTGCTCGATTGTCGCTCAGGGGTGCGCCGTCGGTGGCTGCGATGCGGTCCAGGTGTGCCTGGGTGAGCTCGACGGAGGTGATTTCGCCGGATGCGAGCTTTTCTGCTGCTTCTGCGGCGGTGAGCTGGATCAGTTCGTTCACTTGGTTGTTCTCCTCTTAGTCTTCGTCGAGGATTGCCGGCACGCGGAACTTGCCGTCCTGTGCGTCGGGGGCGCCGGAGAGCGCCTCTTCCTGGGTGAGGGTGGTGACGGGTACGTCTTCGCGGAAGACGTTCTCGAGGGGGATGGGGTGGCTGGTCGCGGGGATGTCGGCAGTTGCTTTCTGCGACATGGTCTCAACGGATGCGACGATGACGTCCAGCTCAGACGCCATCGCGGTGAGTTCTTCATCGGTCATCTCAATGAGTGCCAGCGATGCCAGGTGCTTTACCTGTTCAAAGGTGATGGCAGACATGGTTCTCCCGTAGTTTGTTTTCTTGTCTCTTCTCTAGTGTAGTGGAGGTTGCGTGTTCCGTCTCATTGGGGGTTGGAGGGTTTACCTGCTGGTTTGTGTGTTCAGGCGGTGTCCTTCTCCCCTGTTTTAGGGTTAAATGCTCAACGCCCCGCTCCTCGTGTGAGGTGCGGGGCGTTGGGCTACAACGTGTCCACGTTACGCTTAAGGGTTAATCCTTAGGCGGGGATGGTCAGAACCTGGCCGGGGAAGATCAGGTCAACGTTGTAGATGATGTCGGTGTTCGCAGCTGCGATTGCCTGGTAGCCGCCTGCAACGCCGAGCCTTGCAGCGATCAGCGAGAGGGAGTCACCGGGAACCACGGTGTAGGTGCTTGCTGCAGCCTTGGGAGCTGCAACGGGTGCTGCTGCAGGAGCCTCAACTGCCGGTGCAGCGGGAGCTGCTGCGGGTGCCTCAACTGCTGCGGGAGCTGCAGGAGCTACCGGTGCAGCGGGTGCTGCTGCGGGTGCCTCAACTGCTGCGGGTGCAGCCTGAGCTGCAGGAGCTGCGGGTGCAACCTGTGCCGCGGGAGCGGTGTAGGTCTGCTGGGTCTGCGACTGTGCAGCCACGGTGGTGGTGGGCTCGGTGTAGGTGGGAGCTGCGCCGGTCTTGCCGTAGAGGCCAAGCTTAGCGGAGCATGCGGGCCATGCGCCCCAGCCCTGGATAGCGAGCAGACGCTCGCCAGCCTCGATCTGCTGTGCACGGGAAGCGGTCGCGGGGGAGCCGGACATGCCGACGCCGTTCCAGGACTGCTGGGTGAACTGCAGACCGCCGTAGAAGCCGTTACCGGTGTTGATGGACCAGTTACCACCGGACTCGCACTGTGCCAGTGCGTCCCAGGTAGCACCGTCTACTGCGTTTGCAGCGGGCATCGACATGGTAGCTGCTACAGCGCCACCGATGGCGAGAGCTGCTGCGGTACGACGAATGGAAGTGTTCTTCATAATGCTCCTTGGGGCCGTCCCCGCTCGTTCCGTCCCCGGAACTCTAACGCGCCGCCGCTCACCCTTTGATAACGAAGTAGGTTACTCATGTTCTGGCTCTACCATGTGAGCGGCTCTCCACCGATTTCATGTCACCGTGAGCGATTCTGCACTTGTGTGCGGAATCCGGGTGGCACTTCCTCGGTGGGGACGTGCGGTAGAACCGGGCATCGTTTCAAGCATTCCAAGCTTGAAACCACACAGGCGATTCCCTTGCGAGAATCTGTCTGGTCTCAAAGATAGCCGAGGTTTTTTATGATTCCAACCTGATTTCAAGTTCACAGTGAACGTCCCGGGTTCTCTCAGGGTTCTTTCAGGTTAAAAGTGCAGGAAACATTAATCAAGACCTAGAACCCCGCGTATCTTAAGGGTTTCACCCCGGAATTTCGGGGTTTTCTAGGGACTTAACCCCGAGTGCACTCCCCCACTGAGCTTTCCGATTCGGGGTGAATGAGCACCACCTTTAAGGGTTTTGAACGGCGTGTAAATATTTTTTAAATATTTCTTCGCTTTGGGAGTGTTTTAAGGCGCTTCCACCTTAAAAGCTGTGGTAATTACAAATACCAAAAATTGGCATTCAGGCTCTGGAGCACGCACTCCAGAGCCTGAATGCTCTATATATTGCAGGGGTCAGATTCAGATGACCCCGCTACCGGGTCTACTCGGCGGTAGCCTCAACCGCCTCCGGGCCACCCTCGAGCAGGGCAGTGAAGCCCTCCTCGTCCAGCACCTTCAGACCCAGCTGCTGAGCCTTATCCAGCTTTGAGCCGGCGTTCGCGCCAGCGACCACAAAGTGGGTCCTCTTAGATACAGAACCGGATGCCTTACCGCCGCGAGAAATAATGGCTTCCTTCGCACCGTCACGGGTGTAACCGTTCAGCGTGCCGGTCACGACCACGGTCAGGCCCTCCAGGGTGCGCTCTACGGACTCGTCACGAGTATCTTCCATGCGCACACCGGCGGCAGCCCAGGAGTCCACAACCTCGGCGTGCCAGTCCTCAGCGAACCACTCAATAATCGAGTCGGCAATCGTGGTGCCCACGCCGTCCACAGCGGCAAGGCGTTCACGGTCAGCCTCGCGGATCGCCTGCATCGAACCGAACTCGGCGGCGAGCGCGCGGGCAGCGGTCGGGCCCACGTGGCGAATCGAGAGGGCAACCAGCACGCGCCACAGCGGCTGCTGCTTTGCCTTCTCCAGCTCGGCGAAGAGGTTCAGCGTATTCTTCGTGGGCTTCGGCTCGGGGCGTGCCTTGGTCGGCTTGGTGTAGAAGTAGGGCACGCGTTCCATCTTTCCGGTGCCCACGCCCTTGACCTTCTTCTCACGTTCGATGGTGACCTCGCGCAGGTCCTCAATGTTGAGGCTGAATAGATGTGCCTCGGTGGTTAGCGGAGGGGTGTCCGGGGTTGCGGGGCTGGTGAGCGCCTTTGCTGCTTCAAAGCCGAGCGCCTCAATGTCGAAGGCGCCGCGGCTTGCCGCATAGTACACGCGCTCAGTCAGCTGCGCCGGGCAGGAGCGAGGGTTCGTACAACGCAGGTCCACGTCACCTTCCTTGCCGGGGGCAAGGGGCGAGCCGCAGGAGGGGCATTCGCTGGGCATGACGAACTCGCGTTCGGTGCCGTCACGTAGGGCAACCACGGGGGCGACAATCTCGGGGATCACATCGCCTGCCTTGCGCAGCACCACGGTGTCACCGATGAGCACGCCCTTAGCCTTGACCACGTCCTGGTTGTGCAGGGTGGCTCGTTCCACGGTCGAGCCGGAGACGAACACGGGCTCCATGACGCCGTAGGGGGTCACGCGGCCGGTGCGTCCCACGTCCACGCGAATGTCCAGCAGCTTGGTGTGCACCTCCTCGGGCGGGTACTTGTACGCCACCGCCCAGCGCGGCACGCGGGAGGTGTAGCCCAGCTGAGCCTGGGTTGCGAAGTCGTTGACCTTAATGACGATGCCGTCAATTTCGTGCACGAGGGAGTGGCGCTGCTCGCCGTACTTGTTAATGAAGTCGAACACCGCCTCGGTGTTATCGGCGATTTCGCTGTAGGGGCTCACGGGCAGGCCCCAGGAAGCGAGCAGGTCGTAGGTCTCGTACTGGGTGGCAATATCCAGGCCGGTGCGCGAACCGATGCCGTGCACGTACATGCTCAGCGGGCGCGATGCGGTCACCGCCGCATCCTTCTGGCGTAGCGAGCCTGCCGCGGCGTTACGCGGGTTCGCGAAGGGGTTCTTGCCGGCGGCAATCATGGACTCGTTGAGCTTCTCAAAATCGGCGGAGGAGATGAACACTTCGCCGCGGATTTCAATTTCTTCGGGGTGGTTCTCGCCGGTCAACTGCTGCGGAATGCTCGCAATGGTGCGCACGTTGTGGGTGACGTCTTCGCCGGTGGTGCCGTCGCCTCGGGTTGCCGCGCGCACGAGGGTGCCGTTGCGGTAGAGCAGGTTCACCGCGAGGCCGTCAATTTTCAGCTCGGTCAGCCACTGCGGTGCACTACCGGTGAGGTTGCGGACGCTCTCCTCGGTCTTGGTCAGCCAGGCGCGCAGCTCCTCGAAGGAGAAGACGTCCTCGAGGGAGTACATGCGCTGCAGGTGGGTGACGGGCGCGAAGGCTTCAACGGCCTCACCGCCGACTTCCTGGGTGGGGGAGTCGTTGGCGATCAGGTGCGGGTGCTCCGCCTCAATGATTTCGAGGCGGCGGTAGAGCGCATCGTACTCGGCGTCGGAGAGGAAGGGTGCGTCCTCGTTGTAGTAGGCGCGGCGGGCGGCACGAATCTTATCGGTCAGTTCCGCGTACTCGGCACGCAGGGCCTCGGTAATCTCCGCGGTGTTTTCTGCGATGTTTTCAGCGGAGTTTTCTGCGGGGCTCTCTGCTCGAGCCTCGACGGGGGCAGTCTGCTGGGTGGTGTTGTTCTCAGTCACCCGTCCAGTCTAGCGTTTTTGCTACGCCTCTCCCCTATCGCTCGTCATATTGCCGGGTTCCGCAGGCGCATATTCACTGCCTCTACGCTCAATCTCTACGCTCAGTAACGCTGCCTTCGGATACAGTTCACCCCCGCTCCCTACAAGCGCTCAGTCAAGCGTCAGAAGAAAACGGGGGTGAATCACAAGGTATGAAGTTTAGGCTTCGATAGCGTCAGCAACAATCACGGTAATGTTGTCGCGGCCGCCCGATCGTAACGCCTCGTGCTGGAGCACGTCAGCGGCGTCCTGCGGGTGGCGGATCGAAGTGAGCACGCGCGCCATATACTCGTGCGAAAGCTCACCAGAAAGGCCGTCGGAGCAGAGCATCAGGCGGTCACCGGCGCGAGCGGGCAGAACCCAGAAGTCCGGTTCCCAGTAGTTGCCGGTACCCAGCGCGCGGGTAATCACGTTGCGGCGCGGGTGGGTCAGCGCCTCCAGGGCGGTAATCTGACCCTCGTCGACCAGGTACTGCACCTCAGAGTGGTCGCTAGTGACCTGCTCCAGCGAGGCGGAGCCCTCAGCGCCGGGCAGCTTCTCCATGGCGGAGTGGTGAATACCCTCATCCTCACGCAACAGGCGATAGGTGCGGGAGTCACCCACGTTGAAAATAACCCACAGGTTACGGTCACCGATGCTGGTCAGCCAGGCGCCGGTGACGGTCGTGCCGCCGGAGCGGGAGAGCGCCTGCTTAATTTCTTCGTTGGTTTCGCCCAGGATATCGTGCAGGCGGTTCAGGGTGCCCACGATTTCGTTGTTAAGCAGGGTGTTTGCGCGGCGGCGGCGTTTGGCGGGATCTTCCTCGTCAATAGCTGCGAGGTGCTCAATATAGGCCTGCTGTTCCTCTTTGCTACGGCCACCGGGCATGGTGAAGAAGGGCGAGTAGGCGAGCTGACGCACGCACAGGCGCGAAGCAACCTCGCCCGCCTCGTGGCCTCCCATACCGTCCGCGACCACGCAAAGGGAACCGGCGACGACCATCGAATCTTCGTTATTTTCTCGATGTGCGCCGCGGTGCGTTGCACCACCGGTACGTAGTTTCAGTTCAGTCATGAGAGGTCTATCTCCATTGTGTAGTTCGCGCGACGAGTCACCGCCACGGGGTCTACGTTACCAAAGCTTCTAACGTTTCGCGTCCCTTGAGAGGTAAGAGTATAGCGATTTCCCACCTGTCGGAGCGTGTTTGCTGTCTCATTATCGGTCAGCACGGTACCCGGTTCAGCCAGGGAGACCAGGCGTGCAGCCAGGTTCACGCTGGAGCCGTACACGTCGCCGCGGTTAGCCAGAACCTCGCCCCAAATGAAGGCGACGCGGGCTTCCGGTAGCTGAGGGTCGGCACCGATCTTTTCGGACAGACGCAGGCTAATTTCTGCGATAGCGTCCGGGGTTTCGGTGAGGAAGAAAACTTCGTCACCGAGAGTCTTAATAATGCGACCGCCCAGGGGCGCGATAACGTCCAGGCAGCTCTGCTCGAAGTGGTTGATGAGCTGAGAGAGAGCTGCGGCGTCCAGGTTACGCACCAGGGAGGTGTAGGAAACCAGGTCCACGAACCCTACGCCGCGTACCAGGGGCAGGCGGGAAAGTCCGGAGGTGGTCACGTTGTTTTCGCGCAATCCCAAGCGCAGGATTCCGGCGTACATCTGGCGACGGTATGCGTACAGCGCCAGGCGCTCGAGAACCTCGAGGTAGCGCGGGAAGTCTTTGAGGAGCTTGCGGCGGGCATCATTATCGCTGAGGTTTTCGGTGACCATGATGTTGTGCACCAGCGCCTCGATCTGCCAGGCGACGGTGCGGTCAGTCAGTTGACCTTCGGCGCGCACGAGTGATGCCACATATTCCATGCGGATATCGCCTTCTTCATCCAGCTTCTGCAGGTCGGCGAGCATCTGCACGTCTGTTTCAGTGAAGTAGGGCGCGTGGTCGGCGATGGTCGGGAAGCCCATGTTGTGCCAGAGGCGCTGGGCGGTTTCGAGGGGAAGTCCGGCGTATTCGGCAGCCTGTACGGGGGTGTAGCGGCGCCCCTGCCCCAGGAGCGACTTTTCGAGCGCGCGAATTCCTGCCTTGGATTCCTCATCGCGGTAGATATTGTTCTGCGCGAGGTTCTGCAGGATTCTGAGGTTGAGCATTTGGGTTTCGGGGCCCATGGTGGCGCCGGTGTCCTGCGGAGAGTGCGCAGGTTCATGCTGGTCTGCCGTGCTCATTGCCGCTACCGCTCCTTTCATCTCTGCCGGAAATTGCTGTCTGGTGTATACCGTGGCGGCGCTAGGTTACGTGGTACCTCGTTGTGCTCTGCGGGTTTCGCATTGCGTCGCTGCGATGATGCTCACCGTGTAGCGCCTTGTTAATATACCCCTCCGCTGTGGTGTCTGGGTCACAAAAGCGCCCGCACCCTAGGATAGCTTAGTGGAGTAATTCACATTTAAGAATACTCTAGTCCGCATTTTTTCGGCAGATTAACCGGCGGGTTTAGGCTCTGAGCCAACCCGATGGTGCCCGCCTGAGTCGGCGGTGGGGGCGAAGAAGCCCTAAATATAGCGAGCGCACAGGGCGTAGTAGTCGCGTCGGGCGGCCTTAATTTCTTTTTCAAAGCGCTTGGGCTCGGGCACGTAGGTCAGGCGGTGGTGCACCCCGCGGCAGACCACGTACACGGAACCGTAGCCCAGCCACGCCCCCGGGCCACGCTGTTTTACCCAGCGTTCCCCCATGGAATCCAGGTAGAGGGATTCATCTCCGCTGCGGGTCATCACGCCGCGGCGCACTACGAGCCGGTGGGTGGTCAGCAGGTAGTAGGTGGTTGCCCAACGCCAGGCGGTGCGCACGGCGCCAATCAGGGCGCCTACCGCACAGATCATGCCGAGCGTCCACAGAATCGGTGAGGACCGTGCCGTGGAGGCGAAGGTTGAGGCGGCGATAGCAACCAGCAGATAGGCAAGCGCGGGCAGCAGGGCACCGTAGTGCTGTCGGGTCGCAATGATGACATGCTCACCGGGGTTGAGTTTTCCGCGCAAACGCATGGTGTTCCTTAGCTGTGCTGGTTGTTATGTTCCGGCTGGAGGCGCCGGTTGAGGTGGTGTGGGGTGATGGAGTTGCCGTACTGGGGTGAAGTTTTATGGGCAGAAATTTTAGGGGTTGGTTCTAGTGTGCCTGCTGAAAATCTCCGTAGCTACCGTTGGCGGGGCGAAGGTGCTCAATATCGCCCACCGCGTAGGGCTCAAGGGTTCCGTCCTCGCGGCGAATGAGGATGCGCCCCTGCGCGTCAAGGTCTTCGGCGGTGCCTTCTACGGTGCTTCCGTCGGGCAGGCTCATGCGCACGCTGGCTCCGAGGGTTGCGGTGGCGGCGCGTGCCTGGTCGAGCAAGCTGACGCTCTGCGGGTTGAGGGGGTCGGAGTTGAGGGGGTCGGGGCGTTCGGGGTCGCCGCCGGAGCGCACGAAGGCGCGGTAGCGTCGGGCGAAGATACTCAGCAGTCGGGTGAGCACCTCGGAGGAGTCGATGATCTGCCCGGTGCACAGGCTCAGGCTGGTGGCGGTGGGTACGGGCAGCTGTTCGGCGGACATGTTCGTGTTCTGGCCGATGCCCACAATAATGCTGCGCTGCCCCTCGGTGGAGCCACTTTCGGGAACAAGCTGGGCGAGGATTCCGCAGCCCTTGGCGCCCTGTGCGATGACGTCGTTGGGCCATTTGAGGGCGGCGTCTACCCCGTAGCTGCGCCAAATATCGACCACACTGAGCCCGGCGATGAGGGTCAGCCAGTGGTAGCTGTCTTCGGGTAGTTCTCGGGCGAGCGGGTCTGCGGAGGCGTGCGGGCGCACCACGATACTTGCGGCGAGGCAGGCTCCGGGTGGGGCGGTCCAGGCTCGGGCGAGGCGGCCGCGTCCGGCGCTTTGGTAGAGGCTGGCGTAGACGGAGAGCTCGCCGAGCTGTTCGCGTTCGGGGTCCGTGCCGTCCATGAGTAGTTCGCGGGCGCGGGTGGTGGTGGAGTCGACTTCATCGTAGAGGTGTACGCTGGAGTACCCGGTTTCCATTGCGATGGTGCGGATGCGCGGGGCATCCAAAACCGAATGACCGCTCTCGGTATGCATATTCTCTTCCATGGGCTGCGCCTTTCTATCCTGTCCAAAACTACTCTGCCGTATGTCGACCCGCTTTCAGCTCACCGCCGAAACCTGCCGGTTTCTGTCGAGTCGCACTGGCTTCTCACCATATCAATTTCTTGCCGCCGGTGATGCCCGTCCGGCGCCCGAGACGGTACATTAGACAGTGAGGGTGCATCAAGCACCGACCGGCTGCGGAGGTTCCTCCGCCCTGCTCGAAAGAAGACCGTTATGGCTTATTACGCAATTACTTATGTTTACGCTGCTCCCGAGGAGCAGGCGAAGTACCGTCCGGCTCACCGTGAGTACCTTGGTTCGCAGATTGAGGCGGGCAACCTGATCGTTTCCGGTCCCCTGCTGGATGGTGAGACCCCCGCCGGCGCTCTGCTGATTGCAAAGGTCGACTCCGTTGAGGCGGCCGAGAAGCTGGTTGCTGGCGACCCGATGAACATTGGTGGCGCGGTTCTGTCTCACACCATCACCGAGTGGAACCCGGTTCTGGGCACCATCTAAGCGTCATTCACGCTGAAAAAGCTTGAACGTAAACCCCCTTTTTTCGCCGGCAAAGATTGCCGGTGCGAGAGGGGGTTTTCTGCACTCTTTTGAGTCGTTCTTTCGCACTTTTCGTTTGCTATATGCACCTTATGCACCTTCTTCGGTGCTGGGTGCATAAAAGTGTATCTAGTGTTGATATTCTGGCCTCTCACCTGGCATATGTGCGCTAGTTCGCACTATAGTTGAAAGATATGCATATTGTTCAAGAGTGCTCTTCGGGGCACCTGAGCACCCTATCACCGCAACCACTGGCTCCCGACGATCGGGTGGAGCAGGAACGAGGAATAATGTCCGAGAACCTCCAGCAGGAATTTGATTTGAGCACCACCGCCGGTAAGCTCGCTGATTTTTATGCACGTCGAGAGCGCAGCTTCGCGCCCAGCGGTGAGGCAGCTATTGAAAAGCAGCACGCGCGCGGCAAGCACACCGCCCGCGAGCGCATCGACATGCTTTTGGACGAGGGTTCTTTCGTTGAGTTTGATGCCCTCGCCCGCCACCGCACCACCGCGTTCGGCATGGAGGCGAAGAAGCCTCTGGGTGACGGCCTGGTCTCCGGTTACGGTACCGTGGATGGCCGCCTGGTTGCCGTGTACTCTCAGGATTTCACCGTCTACGGCGGTTCCCTCTCGCAGGTGAACGGCGAGAAGATTGTGAAGGTGCAGAAGTTCGCGCTGAAGAACGGCTGCCCGGTTATCGGCATTAACGATGGTGGTGGCGCCCGTATTCAGGAGGGCGTGGCTTCCCTGGCGATGTTTGCCGATATTTTCCGTATGAACGTGCGTGCGTCCGGTGTGGTGCCGCAGATTTCGGTCATTATGGGCCCCTGCGCCGGCGGTGCCGCGTACTCCCCCGCGCTGACTGACTACATCATCATGGTGGATAAGACTTCGCACATGTTCATTACCGGCCCGGACGTCATTAAGACCGTGACCGGTGAGGACGTGGACATGGAAACCCTCGGTGGTGCGCGTCAGCACAACTCTGTGACCGGTACCAGCACCTACCTGGCTGAGGATGAGGAAGACGCGTTCGACTTTGTGCGTGAGCTCCTGGAGTTCCTACCCTCGAATAACCTTGCGGAGTCCCTGCCCCTGGAGCATGACCAGGAGGCACAGGTGAGCGTGGACGATCTGGATTTGGATACTCTCATCCCGGATTCGGCAAACCAGCCCTACGATATGCGTGCGGTCATTGAGTCCGTGGTCGATGACGGCCACTTCCTGGAGATGCAGGCGCTGTACGCCCCGAACGTGATGATTGGTTACGCCCGCGTTGAGGGTCGCACGGTCGGCATTGTGGCGAACCAGCCGATGCAGTTCGCCGGCTGCCTGGACATTTCCGCCTCCGAGAAGGCTGCCCGTTTTGTGCGTCACTGCGATGCGTTCAACATTCCGATTCTGACGTTTGTGGATGTTCCCGGCTTCCTGCCCGGCACCGATCAGGAGTTCAACGGCATTATCCGCCGCGGCGCTAAGCTGCTCTACGCTTACGCGGAGGCGACTGTTCCGCTGGTTACCGTCATTACCCGTAAGGCGTACGGCGGTGCGTACATTGTGATGGGCTCGAAGAAGCTGGGCGCCGATATTAACCTGGCGTGGCCCACCGCTCAGATTGGTGTGATGGGTGCTCAGGGTGCGGTGAATATTCTGTACCGTCGTGAGTTGGCTGCTCTGGCGGCTGAGGGCGGCGACGTTGAGGCTCGCCGCGCTGAGCTGATCTCCAAGTATGAGGAAGAGCTGCTGAACCCGTACCAGGCTGCTGAGCTGGGTTACATTGACGAGGTTATTGCCCCGAGTGAGACTCGCGTGCGCATTATTTCTTCGCTGCGTGCCCTGCACGATAAGCGTGCATCTACCCCGGCAAAGAAGCACGGCAACATCCCGCTGTAGGCTTCCGTTGTGCGTTGTGCCCGCGCCGCCTGTGGCGCGGGCATTCCCAGGATTTTAGGTTTTCTCAGGATTTTAGGTTTTAAGGAGGCGTGCCTTTGGCAGGCTACAACCCGCTGAGTTATTTCTCATTCGGTAAAAAGAAGGATAGTTCAGAGGCTACTGAGAGCGCCGAGCAGCTTGAGCGTAGCTCCGCACGTTCTTCTGCGCACGCGGATACCGCCTCCAGCGCCGCAAAGGATTCTGCTCAGTCTTCGGTGGATACTGACGCTGAGCAGGAGCCGCTGCTGAAGGTGATTAAGGGCTCCCCCACTCCGGAGGAGATTGCCGCCCTCACTGCTGTGGTGGCGATGATGCAGGCGAGCGCCGCGAAGCAGGAGCAGAACTTGCTGGTGGGTGCCGCTTCGCGCATCCTGAACCGCGGTCAGCGCCTGGGTGTTTCGTTGCGTCCCGGTCCCGGTTCGTGGAGGCGCGCTCGCCCCATGTAGCGCGGGCTGATAACTCTGCTTCTTATATTCCCGTCACGCCGGCTGGTGTGGCGGGAATATATTGTTTTGCCTCAAATTTAGGATTTATATTGCTCTATTGAACATCTAATGCGCTGATTCTTGCGGTTTTGTCATATTAGAAACGATAAAGCGATGATGATACGCCCTGATGCTACGATGTATATACCGTCACATAAGTATTAATAATTGGCAGGGACCATGGCAAAGATGCTGAATAAAAACCATAGGCCCCCACCGGATGTCTATATCGCGCTTCTGTTGCCGACGCTACGGCGCTTGTCGAAGACTGTGCCCCGCACCGCCGCCTATGTTAGTGAGCAGTTGCGGCAGCAGACTAAGGCGTTGGGGTCGAAGAAGAACCTACCGGCTCTTGAATCCACCGATTTTGCGGTGGCTGTGCGCACCACCTTGAAGATCTTGGTGGCACTTCGTTATGCCCAGCTTATGCCTCGTTTGACCCCGTGGGAGAAGAGGAAGTACCTGCTCACCCCCCTGGGCGCTGAGCTGACCTGCACCCCGCATCTGCACGGTTCGGTGCCGCCGCGGGTGGTGAAGCAGGTGCAGGCGTTGTGTGCTCAGAGTCTGACGGCGAAGAGCGCGAAGAAGCTGACGAAGCAGGCGAACGCGCTATTGGAGAATGCGGAGGAGGAGCATCGCCTCATTTTTGGTGCTTCTGATACCGGTGCCCTTCATGCTCTACCGCATTTCTCAGGCGCTGATTATGCTCAGCTGAGCCCCGCTGCTTATGTTGCAGCCGATGCCGGCTACCCTATACCCGCCCTGGATTCTGCTGGAACTGCGAATTCTTGGCCTGCCGGTCAGTCTCCGCTGGATATTATTTTGCGTGCCAGCGATTCGCCGGTGATTCACGCTCAGGCTGAGTTTGCTGAGCATTTTACGCAGGATTTGATTCAGCATATTCACGCGGTGACGCCAGAATATTTTGAGCAGATTGTTGCCGATATTTTTACGGCTCTTGGTTTTAGTACCGAGGTGACCGGCGGTGCTGATGATAAGGGCGTTGACGTTATTGCCCGCTATTCTGATGGGCTGGATTTCGCGCCGATTTATATTCAGGTGAAGCATTATTGCGGAACCATGAAGGTCACCCCTAACGAGATTCAGAAGCTTGCCGGTGCGGTACTTTTACACGGCGGTTTGCAGGGCGTTTTGGTGACCTGCGGTGCTTTTGCGCATCCGGTGCCTAAGTATTTGCAGGGTTTGCCGGGCGCACGCAATATTGCTCTGGTTGATCAGCACCACTTGGTGGAGCTGATGATTCGCCACCGTGTGGGTGTGCTTGATGGTGAGGGCGAGTGCGGTTATCACATTGACGAGGAGTATTTTGCCCGCGGCATGGAGTAGCCCTCACTGTTTGGAGTAGCCCTCACGGTTTGGAGTAGCCGAGGTGTTTTTGGGGTGGGTATTTCCCTCTAAATATCCCCGACCTTCGCGCATTTCCTGCGTCATTTCACTTAATGTATTTTCACTTTTCCTTGAGGATATTTTTCACATATCGACTGGTTTTAGAAATCTAGGTTATTTCTTGAACCAGCCGATACAATGGGAGGGTAATGCGTTATATATACTCGCATTATTTCACGAAGTGTATATACCCGCGACGGTCTAGACACTTCACCATAATTCATAGCGTTCTTTCCGAGTGCACGTCGTAGAAGACGGTACGTGAGCGAAACGGGCTGAGAGATCTGCCGTTCCTACTTCTCCTCACGTACTTCTCTTCACGAGGGGTTACCAAAGTGGGTTACCAAAGTGTCGACCCAAAAATAAAGATGGTGTCGCCCAGCATTGTGTGAATATTTTCCCGCTCGAATGACTGCACTTTATGAAGAATGCCCGCACGATAAATAACACTAGATAAGGAGCCCAGCGTGGCTTTTGTGAATAAAACAATGCTCCATATCGACCATTCCGAATTGCACTCTTTGCAGCAGGAAACCTCGTGGGAGGCTCTACCCGAGGAAGCACGCACTCTCAGCGTTGCGGCGGCTTTCTCTCTGCTTCGCCATTTTGAGCGCGCTCAGGATCGTGGCGAGAAGGTTTTCTTCCCCGATATGTACACCCCCGTAGGTGTGGACCTGGATTTCAACATGACTCAGCGTTTCATTGCGGTCGGTGACAATGTTCTCTTCCGTGAGGCGCTCAATAAGCTGATTGCGGCACTGGTCAACGCTGACTATCTTGAGGTGTCCCTCAGCCAGCTGCATCCGGGCAACCTGCACTACACCCTCAGCGAGGCTGGCCGCGAACTGCTCGGCACCCCGAAGGAACAGCAGGCGCAGGCGCTCCTGCCGGTTCTGCCCCTCCTCAGCGGCGTGTACCTCTACTACCTGAAGCAGTTCTACCCGGTTCTGCTCTCGCACATTACCGTGCGTGAGCTTCTGCCCATCGTCCTGAGCGTTACCCCCTCCTACCCCGCGGCGGCACCCGTGAAGATTCGCGAGCTGGTGCTGCGCGAGTGCGGTTTTGTGCAGGGCTGGTACGGTCTGTCGTACCTGGAGCAGCGCATTATTGAGCCGGTGATTGCTCAGGCGCTGAGCCTGCTGACCCGCGAGGGCTACCTGCGCACCAAGACGATTCACGAGCACACGGACTCTCCGCTGACTCTGTACTCGCTGTCACCTTCGGCGAAGGAGCTCGTGGCACGATACGAGGAGACCGGCGTGCCGGCGAGCGAGCTGAGCTCCGTGCTGGCGCTGGTGAAGGATGAAGACGCCTCCATTAAGGCTGGGGATATTGCCGCAACCGATGCCCTGCTGACCCATATGGGCGTTCTTCTGCTCGACACCCTCAACGACCATGGCGCCGACGTGGAGCTGAGCCTTCCGAGCCTGGAGCAGGTCTTTGACCGCGACGAGCGCATTCAGCAGGCGTCCTCGAACCCGTACTTTGTGCAGATTGACGCGCAGGATTACCTCTACGATGTGCTGACCGCCCACCACTACCTCTCTGAGCGCGAGACCGTCTACTCGCTGGGTCCTGCTTTCGCGCCGGCTCTGGCGCAGATGGTTGAGCCGAGCGTTCAGAAGCTGGTGGCTTCGGCTCTGCTGGACCCTGCGGCGGTGGACGCTCTGCCGTACCCGCATCAGCTGCTGTACCCGATTCTGAAGCTCGTGGAGGAGAACCCGCGTATCTCCTACTACGACATCTACGATGAGTTGAAGATTGCCCTGGATATCCCGTACCTGCAGGGTGAGGTTGCTCCGCACCGTTATAAGCTGACCCCGCGTCTGCGTAACCGCTATTCGGTTGCGATGCACGTGCTCAAGGGCGAACGCTACCTGAACGCTCTGCGTGAGGGTACGGGTCGCACCTCCCGCAAGAACCCTGAGCGTTATGAGCTGAGCGAGGCGGGTAAGGAGCTGCTCAAGCGATTCCCGGAGGGCGCTCCGGAGGCGGTGACCGCCCGCATGGCGCCGCTGCCGCCGCAGTCGCTCAAGCACAAACTGCCTCAGGATATTGCGGCTGAGTTGCAGGCTCGTGAGGAGGCTCTTCAGGCGGCTAAGGAGGCGCGCGCGGCGGAGCGTCAGGCTCGCCTGGCGGCTCGTGAGGGCGCTTCTCGTGAGCCGTTGGCTCCGGTGCCGGGTGCTTCTCCGGCGTTGTTGGCGCGTCCGGCTGGTTCGCCGGTTGCAACTCCTACCCAGTCGGCTCCTGCTGAGGTTCCGGCGGCACCGGTCGCTGAGGCTACCGCCCAGCCTGCTGTGCCCGCTCCTACTGTGTCCACCCCCGCTGTTTCGGCTGCTGAGCCCTCGGCCGCGTTGCAGGTGGCTGCCGCTCAGGTGCGTGAGGCGCTGAAGCGTTACCGTCAGGTCTTCCGCCGCGAGGCGCTGGCTCCGGCACTCGCTCAGGTGTCTGAGGAGCGCTTCCGTAGCATTGGTTTCGATCTGTTCCTGATGCGCGGCTACACGGTAGAGGCTTTGGATGCTCAGGGCGTGGACGGTGTGGCGACTCCCGCCACCGGCGAAAAAGAACGCGCATTCTACGTGCGTACTCTGCGCCCGGTAGCTGGCGGTGTGCTCTCCGCAAGCGTTCAGCCGCAGGATATTACCGCGTTCTTCCTGGCGATTCACGCCCGCGGCGGTCAGCTTGGCACCTTCATCACGAACGCACCGTTCAGCGATGAGGCGTACGACGAGTTCATCCGCTGCTCGACCAAGTACCCGAACATTCTGGTGGACTTGGTGTCCGGCGATGAGCTGCAGGACCGCCTCATTGCGCACCGCCTCGGCGTGGTCGAGGGTGCGAACGGTCTGCTGGAACTCAACGGTGAATACTTCGCCGGCTAGCAGTTTTTAGCCTATCTGGGGGCGCCCCGGTCTTCTCTTTCCTGCACGTTCAGGTGGGAGAAAGCCGGGGCGTTTTCGCACCTTTACCCCGGTGAGTTGTCCATAAGTAAGCCGTTTTCCTCGCGTTCGGTGCCCCTCAGCCCGTAATATTGCCGGTTTATGCGACCCAAATCACCGAAAATCGTGGTTGAAGGCACACCCCTGCGTTAGGATATGAACATGAGCACTTACCAGGAACTTCCCAGCATCTACCGATTGAAGCGCTCGCTGACCGACGTCGATCAGATTGCTAACGAATACTTTGAAAAGGTCCTCGACCTGAACCCCGTCCATGCAACCGAGCTTGGTCGCAAAGGCGTAGAGACCCTGTACCCTGACTACTCGCCCGCAGGCGAGAAGGCTTATGCGCGCCTTACGAAGAAGACGTTGAAGAAGGTCGATAACGTCCTGCCCATTGATGACGTTGACCTGGTCACCCTGGATGCTCTACAGGAGCGCCTGAGCCTGTACCGCAAGCAGTACAAGGCTGGCTTTGGTGGCTGGCAGCTGAACAATATTGCCTCCGTCCCGCAGGAGGTGCGCTCGGTCTTTGACCTGATGAAGCGCAACACCCAGCAGGACTGGGAGCACATTATTGGTCGTATGCACCGCGTGACCGAGGCGCTGGAGGGCTACATCCAGACTCTTGAGGCGGCTCGTGAAGAGGGCAAGGTTGCCCCGCGCCGCCAGGTGGATATTGTCATTGAGCAGACCGCCGCATACTACGCTCCCGGTGGTTTCTTTGACGAGCTTGCCGCCGAGATTGCTGAGGCTGTGCCTTCCCTGAAGGATGAGGCTGCCGCCGGTGCCGAGGCTGCCAAGGAAGGCTACCGCCGTCTCAACAGCTACCTGGTGGAGAAGCTGCAGCCGGTCGCTCCCTCCCGCGACGCTGTGGGCCGTAAGGCGTACAGCCTGCACTCCCGTTCGTTCCTGGGTACCACCATTGACCTGGACGAAACCTACGCCTGGGGTGTGAAGGAGCTGGAGAGCATTATTGCTCGTCAGCGTGAGGTTGCCGAGGAGATTGAGCCGGGTGCAAGCATTGAGCGTGCAAAGCAACTGCTCGATGAGGATTCGGCACGTCAGCTGCACGGCACCGATGAGCTGAAGGCGTGGATGCAGAAGCTCGCCGACGCCGCGGTGGAGAACCTGGCGGGTAGCCACTTCGAGATTGGCGGCCCCATGCGCCGCATTGAGTGCTGCATTGCGCCCACGAACGAGGGCGGTATTTACTACACCGGCCCCTCCCCCGATTTCTCGCGTCCGGGTCGTATGTGGTGGTCGGTTCCCGAGGGTGAGGACACGTTCACTACCTGGCGTGAAACCTCCACCGTGTACCACGAGGGCGTTCCGGGCCACCACCTGCAGATCGCTATCGCTACGGCTCTGCAGGGCACCATGAACTCCTGGCGCACAAACATGCTGTGGGTTTCCGGTCACGGTGAGGGCTGGGCGCTGTACGCCGAGCGCCTCATGGAGGAACTGGGCTACCTGAAGGATCCGGGTGACCGCATGGGCATGCTGAACGCTCAGCGTATGCGCGCCGCCCGCGTGGTCTTCGATATTGGTGTTCACTGCGAGATGCCGATTCCCGCGGAGTGGGCTGAGCAGCTGGGCGTTGAGCCGGGCACCATCTGGACCTCTGAGCTGGGTTACGAGTTCTTGAAGCTGAACCTGGACGAGTCCGAGGGTCACCTGCGTTTCGAGTTCCTGCGTTACCTGGGTTGGCCGGGTCAGGCGCCGAGCTACAAGATTGGCGAGCGCCTCTGGCTGGAGCTGCGCGATCAGGCTCTGCGCCGCGGCGATGACATGCGTGCGTTCCACACGCGTGCGCTTCTGCTCGGTTCGGTGGGTCTGGACACTCTGCGCCGCGCCCTGACCGATGAGATGATGCTTCCTCTGGATACTGAGGATGACGACGATGAGGACGACGAGTAGCCTCTGGATTAGAGCCTCCGCATAGGAACTCTATAGATGAAGCCCCCCCCGCTTCAGCTTTGGCTGAGGCGGGGGCTTCGCTGTATTTTCGTATCTTCTGGGGGCTATATCTTCTGAGGTCTATGTCCTCTGAGTGCTGTGTCTTTTGGGAGCTACCCGAAGTTTGCGGTGCCGGGGTCGGTGGTGCCGAATCCCATGCCGGTAGAGTCGTTCAGATCCACCAGGTGCGGGGCGAAGCGGCACCAGTAGTCGGTGAGCGCGCCGTTCGATTCGCGGATGCCCACGCCTACGGTGCGTCCGTCGACCACCCACACGCCGAGGATGGGGTGGCTGACCGGATTAATAATGCCTTCGTAGCGCGGTGCCGGAATGTACTCCTGGTAGATGAATTCGCTTTCGGGGGCGTTGGCGAAGAAGTCGTCGTCTTCGGGTTTGATGAAGACGTCGTAGTCGGGGGCGTAGATTTCTACGCCGTCGCCTTCGCGTCCGAAGAGGGGCTTGCGGACCCAGTTGCGCATGCCGCCGCGGTGGCCCGCGTAGGTGGGTACGAGGTTCGGGTGGCCGGGGTACTTATCCCAGAGCGCGGCGAGCAGCAGCTTATTGGAGAGGAACATCTTCCATGCCGGCTCGATCCAGCGGTCCATGGCGCCGTGGTAGGCGAAGAGGAGCTTGTCGTAGCCTGCTTCGCTGTCGGTGACGAGGTCTTCCCAGGGGTAGAGCTTGAAGAGGTTGGTGATGCGCCGTCCCTGTGCGTCTTCCCAGCTCTTGGTGTCTTCGTTGAAGATGACTTCGTCGATGGGAATCATGTGGGTTTTGATGCCCGCCTGCTGTGCCGAGTAGGCGATGAGCCAGAGGTTGTTGTAATCCTCGTTGTTCTCGTCAATCTCGGGGCTCACGTGCGCCAGGTGCAGTACGGGCTGCACGCCGGCGGTGATTTCGGGCGCGAAGATGTGGCGCCAACGGTTGGTGAAGGCTTCGCCGATTTCGCCCCAGTGGGCGTAGCCGCGGGTGTCGAGGCGCTGGTCTTTCGCCCAGGTTTTCTGGCTGACTGCCGCCTCCACGATGCCGGTGGGGGTGTCTGCGTTGTATTCGAGCAGCTTCATGGGGTCGCCGGGCACGCCCGAATAGGTGAAGTCGAAGCGTCCGTAGAAGTCAGCGTCGCGGCGGTTCCAGGATTCTACGGCGAGGTTGAACGCCGCCTGGGGCAGACCGAGGGTGCCGAACGCGCCGGAGGCAATGTACTCAACGGTTTCTAAGCACATGCGGTGCATTTCTTCCGCCTGGGCGCGCACAGAGTCCATTTCTTGCGGGCTGAAAATGTAGGCGGCGTATTCGTTCCAGTAGTGGTCGGTGTCGTGGGGGCCGTCCACGCTGTAGGTGAGGCCTTCCTCAACGATGACGTTCTCCCAGTCGGGTCGGCCGACGGGAAATTCTTCACGGCGCATGAGGGGCTAGGCTCCTTCGAAGTAGTAAATGGAAAATAGTGAGGAAAATGCGGGCGGGACCGTTCAGTCCCTGCCCGCATTCAGCGTGATGGCTTATGGCTTAGCCGCCGGAGGTACCGCCACCGGACTTGGAGCCGCCACCGAAACCGCCCTTGCTGCCGGACTTCGAGGACGAGCCGGACTTGGACGAAGAACCCGACTTCGACGAGGAACCGGACTTCGAGGACGAACCCGACTTGGAGGTGTTCGACTTGCTGTAGGAGCCGGTGCTACCGCTGTTGCTGGTGCCCTGCTTACCGCTGGAGACCGAGCCGGTGGTCTTATTACGCACCGAGGAGGTCTTACCGGAGTTGTTGGTGCCGGTCACCTTGCCCGAGGAGACGGTGGAGGACTTCTTCGCGGTGCGGTAGGAGTCTTCGAAGCCGCCACCCTTGGAAGACACGCCGCTGTAGACGGTACCGTTGCTGGGGCGGGTGGTGCTGCCTCCGGAGAGCTTAGAGCCCACGGGGGGAATGTAGTGGGATCCGGAAGAATTCGCGGCACTCTGGCGGCCCAGGTAGTACCAGAGGAACGCATTCGAATTATTGTGGGTGGTGGTCGATCCAGAAGAGGTAGAACCAGAAGACCCGGAGGAACTAGAGGAGCCCGAGGAGTTCGACGAGCCCGAGGAATCGCTACTGGACGAGTCGGTCGGCTCCTGAACGCCTGCCTTCTCACATTCGCTATCTTCCACACGCAGGCCGGTCTTCGCATCCTGGCAGACGCGGGCGTACTCTTCGCCCTGCGACAAGAATGCGTTCTCTTCCTGGTGCATGGAGTTGTAGGCGAAGATGCCACCGCCAACCAGCAGCACGCCAGCGCCAGCTACGGCAATCATCTTGGCGATGCCGGGGCGGGTTGCGCCCAGGTTCAGGGTCTGCTGGGCAGAAGTCTGTGCGGCGCGGGTAGCAAAGTTGGCGACTGCTTCCAAGCGGTTGCCGGGCTTCTTCGGGCCGTTGGGGGTGGTGGTTCCGCCGGGGTATTGGGGAGCAGAACTCATGCATCTCTCCTTGAAAGGTGGTGCGTGGCGTAACGCTCAACGCGTACATGAAGCTGAGTGGGTACAGCATCATCCGGCGACTTTCGCCGGATTATCGGTGTAGTTCCAGCATATCAAGCCCTGGCTTTCGGATTATTAGCTGACGGCAAAATCTCAACAAGCTTCGCCGCATGTTGCGCCGTTGTTTCCCTTCTGTTTGCTTTTGGGGTGACTGCCGGTTAACTATCAGCGTTAACTATCAGCCGATTTAACCGCCTATTGGGAGGCAGCTGGTGGATGTGCTGGCAGATGCACTGTTGGCTGCGCTTGTTGGTTGTACCGCCGAAAAGTGCCATCGGAAGGTGCTGCTAAAGGTACCGCCGGCAGGTCACGATTCGTCACACATCCCCTACACTGCACCGGATTGAAACACTTCTTCACACAAACTCGCGCCGGAGTGCACAAAAGTTTTAGAGTATGCCACATGTCTACACCGCATGCATCATCTCGTTCACGTCTGCCCAAGTGGGCTACTTCTTTCGGCAACCAAATCATTGCCTCCCTCATTCTGGGTATTGTTCTCGGCGCGCTCGCCCTCGCACTGGGCGGGGACGCGAAGAGCAACCCCAACTGGCTCATGGTGACCTTGGATACCATTGGCTCCTCCTACGTCACCCTGCTGAAGGCAGCCGTTGTTCCGCTGATTTTCACCGCCGTGGTCGCCTCCATCTCGAACCTGTCGCAGGTGACGAATGCGGCACGTCTGGCGGTTAACACGCTCATCTGGTTTGCGATTACCGCATTCTTCGCGGTGCTCATTGGTATTGCGATGGGTCTCATTGTTCAGCCGGGCGTGGGCGCGCAGGTGCAGGGCAAGGCGTACACCGGCTCGACCGGTTCGTGGACCGCGTTCCTGACCGGTCTGATTCCGGTGAACTTCCTGGGTCTGGGCGTCAGCGCTAAGTCCGGTGATTCCGGCATCACCGCCTCGGCATCCTTCAACGTGCTGCAGATCTTGGTCATTTCGGGCGCGGTCGGCATTGCCGCGCTGAAGGTCGGCGAGGCCGCTAAGCCGTTCATTGACGTGGTCAAGAGCGCCCTGGCGATTATTCAGAAGATTCTGTGGTGGATTATTCGCCTGGCACCGCTGGGTACCGTGGGCCTGATCGCTAAGGCGGTGTTCGCGTACGGTTGGGCGTCGATGGGTTCGCTGGTCGCGTTCGTCATCGCCCTCTACATTGGCCTGCTGCTGGTCTTCCTCGTGGTCTACCCGATTATTGTTCGCGCGAACGGCCTGTCGGTCCGCCAGTACTTCTCGGGCGTGTGGCCGGCGCTCCAGCTGGGCTTCGTGTCCCGCTCTTCGATGGGTTCGATGCCGATGACCCAGACTGTTGCCGAACGCAATCTGGGTGTTCCCCGCGCCTACGCATCCTTCGCGGTTCCGCTGGGTGCGACCACCAAGATGGACGGTTGCGCTTCGGTTTACCCGGCTCTTGCCGCGATCTTCGTGGCTCAGTTCTACGGTATTCAGCTGGACTTCACCCAGTACCTGCTGATTGTGATGGTATCCGTGCTCGGTTCAGCTGCGACTGCCGGTACGACCGGCGCTATCGTGATGCTGACCCTGACCCTTTCCACTCTGGGTCTGCCGCTGGACGGTGTGGGTCTGCTCCTGGCGATTGATCCGATCGTTGACATGGGCCGTACCGCTCTGAACGTTGCCGGTCAGGCGCTGGTTCCGGCGATTGTGGCTCGCCGCGAGGGCATTCTGGACGAGGCGCTCTACAACGCTCCCCGTTCGGAGGGCGGCTTCGTGGCTCAGGAATTCTACGATGAGCGCATCGCCGGTGAGGCGCAGCGACTTCACGAGGTGGAGGAGACGGCACTCCGCTAATCTGGCAGCTAATCAGGCAAAGGTTCACGCGCACGGCGCTAGGCGATACCGCTTAGCGCCGTGTAGCCTCTCCGCCGCCCACGCCTCCCCAGCATGGGCGCACAGCACGGGCAAAATACATTTGTCAAACGTCATAAAAATGTCATTATTGATTCTTCTTTTCTTTAATTCTTGAGAAGAGTTATGATTTTGAACGGCGTGTTCCATCTCCTACGTGGTTGAGGGGGATGGGACACGCTCTTTTTATGCCTCCTGACCTTTCCACCCCACCTTTTCAGCAACCCCCAATCTGCACCCGAGAGTAAAGCCCCCCGACAACGCTCTAAAATAGAACCCATGACTACCTGCGCTTCATCACCCCGACTGATTCTTGCCTCCGCCTCCCCGGCGCGCCGCAAGCTCCTGGAAGACTCCCGCATCGCGTTCACGGTGCGCGTCTCCTCCGTAGATGAGGACGCCGCGCTCGCTACCGCCAATGAACAGGCGCGAGCGCAGGGACGTGCGGGACTCACTCCGGCTGAGACCGCCTCCCTGCTGGCGCAGTTGAAAGCGCAGGCTGTTGCCGCCGAACTTGCCGCCGAGGGCGTGCGCGATGCGCTGGTTCTGGGGTGCGATTCGGTCTTTGAGTCTGAGGGTGTTGCCTACGGCAAGCCGCACACTGCCGAGGCGGCGCGCGAGCGCATCAGCACCATGAGCGGCAACTACGGTGTGTTGCATACCGGTCACGCGCTCGTGGATTTGCGCGACATTGAGCTGGGTGCTGAGCTGCCCGCTGCTTCTGAGCTACCCACTGTTTCTGAGTTGCGTAGCGCTACCGTCCACTTCGATACGCTCAGCCCCGAAGAGATTGAGGCGTATATTGCTACCGGCGAGCCGCTCTGGGTGGCCGGTTCCTTTACCCTGGACGGCTACGGTTCGGCGTTTATTCGCGGTATTGAGGGTGAGTTCCACACGGTGGTGGGCCTGTCCATCCACGCACTACGCGATATGCTGCGCCGCCGCGAGGTTGCGGTGACCGAGTTGTGGATAGCACCCCACAACGAGGATTAGATCCAGCGTAATCGTATAAATCTGTCTCAAAGCGCGCTCTGGAATACACATTATTGAACACCAATCGATAAGATAGAACAGTATGATGCGCGTTATATTCGCCAATCCTGCCGATGTATCCTTGGAGCAGGAGATTAAAGGAGAGCTTTAAGTGACTCAGCACCAGGCAGAAGCCGCCAAGAAATTTACTGCAGTCCCCGGCCGTCACACCGGCCCGGTCAGCAAGATTCTGATCGCTAACCGCGGTGAAATTGCTGTCCGCGTGATTCGTGCAGCCCGCGATGAGGGCCTGCAGACCATCGCCGTCTACGCTGACCCCGACCGCGATTCCCAGCACGTGAAGCTTGCCGATGAAGCCTACGCTCTCGGCGGCGCCACCGCGGCACAGTCCTACCTGGTCATGGACAAGCTCATTGAGATTGCTCTCCGCTCCGGCGCTGACGCTGTGCACCCCGGCTACGGTTTCCTTTCTGAGAACGCGCAGTTCGCACAGAAGTGCATCGACGCGGGTCTGACCTGGATTGGCCCCTCCCCCGAGTCCATTACCCAGCTGGGCGATAAGGTGGCGGCCCGCCACATCGCTCAGAAGGTGGGCGCTCCCCTGGTGCCCGGCACCAAGGACCCGGTCAAGTCCGCCGACGAGGTTGTCGCCTTCGCGGATGAGCACGGTCTGCCCATTGCGGTGAAGGCCGCATTTGGTGGCGGTGGCCGCGGCATTAAGGTGGCACGCGACCGCGAGAGCATCGTTGAGATGTACGAGTCCGCTGTTCGTGAGGCTACCGCGGCGTTCGGTCGCGGTGAGTGCTTCATCGAGCGGTTCTTGGATTCGCCCCGCCACGTTGAGACTCAGTGCCTGGCGGATGCACACGGCAATGTCGTGGTGGTTTCCACCCGTGACTGCTCCCTGCAGCGCCGTAACCAGAAGCTCGTTGAGGAGGCGCCCGCCCCCTACCTGAGCGATGAGCAGAACGAGCGCCTGTACGAGGCATCCCGCGCGATTCTGCGTGAGGCTGGCTACCAGGGCGCCGGCACCTGTGAGTTCCTGGTCGGCACCGACGGCACCATCTCCTTCCTTGAGGTGAACACTCGACTGCAGGTGGAGCACCCGGTTTCCGAGGAGATTTCCGGTCTGGACCTGGTTCGCGAGCAGTTCCGTATTGCCCGCGGCGAGAAGATTGAGGAGAAGGACCCGGTTCTGCGCGGTCACTCCTTCGAGTTCCGTATTAACGGTGAGGATGCGGGCCGTTCCTTCATGCCCGCCCCCGGCACCATCGAGAAGATGACCGTGCCCACCGGCCCCGGTGTTCGCTGGGATTCCGGCTTTGTGGCTGGCGACGTTATCGGCGGCAACTTCGACTCCATGCTGGCTAAGCTCATTGTCACCGGCGCGGACCGCAAGCAGGCTCTGCAGCGTGCCCGCCGTGCCCTGGCTGAGCTGACCATTGAGGGTATGCCCACCGTCATTCCGTTCCACCGCGTCGTGCTGGATGATCCCGCTTTCGCGCCGGCTGAGGGCGGCGATTTCAAGGTGCACACCCGCTGGATTGAGACCGAGTTCAACAACACCATCCCCATGTACTCCGGCGCGCCCGGCAGCGTGGATTCCGATGAGGATGAGCGCACCACCGTGGTCGTTGAGGTCAACGGCAAGCGCATGGAGGTGTCCCTGCCGGATCTGAGCGGTGGCGCGAAGCCTGCCGCTAAGCCCGCCGCCAAGACCCGCAAGTCCCGTTCGGCACGTAGCGCGGCAAAGGGTGGCGGCGACGAGCTGACCAGCCCCATGCAGGGCACCATCGTGAAGGTGGCGGCTTCTGACGGCGACACCGTCGCTGAAGGCGACCTGATTCTGGTGCTGGAGGCTATGAAGATGGAGCAGCCCATTACCGCGCACAAGGCGGGTAAGGTTTCGGGTCTGTCCGCTAAGGCCGGCGATACCGTCACCTCCGGTGCGGTGCTGGCGACCATCAAGTAACGCTTCGCCTCGATACCGCGGTCACGCGAGCGCTATAGGCTATACGAATCCCCCGGAAGGGTATGAGGTCCTCTCTCGTATCTTTCCGGGGGATTTTCTGTGTCCGTTCCTGTCTGTTTCTGTGGGGTTTGAGCGACTATCTATTGCGATTACGTCCAAATAGTGGCTGTATTTGTTGGGTCTTTTCTGAACAGAGTTATAATGTTGCACTTTAGAGGGGCCTTTCAGATTCCTACGCCTACCGCACCCACCCGGTGCGGTCACGGCACCCGATACGCGCCTACGGCACACCCGCCTTACGCGCTGACCGGTAACGGACGCCCCGGCTCCATCTGTACACACAGTTCACCTTTTCGGGAGTTTTCCTCATGAGCACCTCTGCACCCGACGTGAAAGCGTCCGCTGCATCGGTGAAGAATACGACTCCTCGCAGTCGAGTTATTCTCGCCTCGCTCGTTGGTACCACCATCGAGTTCTACGATTTCTACATTTACGCCACCGCAGCAGTGGCTGTGTTCCCCGTGCTGTTCTTCCCCTCGAAGGACGCAACCACCGAGCTTCTGGCTTCCTTCGCGACCTTCGGCGTTGCCTTCGTGGCACGTCCCCTCGGTTCCATCATCTTCGGTCACTTCGGTGACAAGATCGGTCGTAAAGCAACCCTCGTCGGTGCGCTACTGACCATGGGTCTGGCAACCTTCATCATTGGCCTGCTGCCCACCTACCACCAGATTGGCCTGTGGGCACCGACCATGCTGACCATTATGCGTTTCTGCCAGGGCCTGGGCCTGGGCGGCGAATGGTCCGGCGCGGCACTGCTTGCCAGCGAATACGCTGAGGAAGGTAAGCGTGCACGCGCCGCCATGTGGCCTCAGCTCGGTGCGCCCATCGGCTTCGTCTTCGCCAACGGCTTCATGCTGCTGCTGACCAGCTGGATTTCCTTCAACTCCGCAACCGACGGCAAGAACCTTAATCACCCCTTCCTCATCTGGGGTTGGCGTATTCCGTTCCTGCTGTCCATCGTGATGGTCGCCGTTGGCCTGTACGTTCGTTTCAAGCTGGAGGAGACCCCCGTCTTCGCCAAGGCTGCCGCTAACAACGAGAAGGTTAAGACCCCGCTCGTTGAGGCGTTCAAGGTCGCCTGGTGGCCCATGATTCAGGGTACCTTCATCATGGTGGCGTGCTACGTGCTGTTCTACCTGATGACCGCGTGGGTTCTCTCCTACGGCATCGGCAAGGTCGATAAGGGCGGTCTGGCTATCCCCTACCGCGAGTTCTTGATTATTCAGCTGATTTCCATTACCGGCTTCGCGATCTTCATCCCGATCTCGGGTTGGCTGGCTGATAAGTACGGCCGCCGCACCCAGCAGCTGTGGACCACCGTCGCTATGGCGGTCTTCGGTCTGTCCTTCGGTCTGTTCATCTCCCCCTCCGTCGTTGGTACCGGTCAGAACGCGAACGCAACTGTGGTTACCCTCTTTATCTTTATCGGTATGTGCCTGATGGGTCTGTCCTTCGGTTCCATGTCCGCATACCTGCCGGAGCTGTACCCCACCAACGTGCGCTACACCGCCAGCGGTATCGCCTACAACGTGGCGTCCATCCTCGGTGCGGCGCTGACCCCGTTCGTAGCAGTGTGGCTGAACACCTCCTACGGTGTAGGCGCTGTGGGCGGCTACCTGGCGTTCGCTTCGATCCTGAGCGTTGTCTTCATCCTGCTCACTCACGAAACCCGTGACGTGGACATGAACGCTGTCAGCACCACGAAGTAACGCTTCGAGCAGCTAACGCCTCTATACGGCAAAGCGGTGGGGGTCGCCTCCTGAATTCCTTAGATTCAGGAGGCGACCCCCACCGCTTTTACGCTTTTCAGGGATACTGCGCCGGGCGGGGAACGCCCGGCTCAGCACCTAACAGGTTGACCCTACAGACCGCGAGTGTGCAGCTTGCGAGCAGCCTCAGCAATAGAGCCGGAGAGCGAGGGGTAAACCGTGAAGGTATCCGCCAGGTCATCCACCGCGAGCTTCTTCTCCACCGCCAGGGCAATGGGGTAAATCAGCTCAGAAGCACGCTGACCAACCACCACGCCACCAATGACAGTGCCGGAGTGGCGGCGAGCAAAAATCTTCACGAAGCCATCGCGCATCGCCATCATCTTCGCGCGCGGGTTGGTGTTCAGCTGCAGGGTCACAGCATCACCACGGTAGGCACCCTCAGCCAGATCCTTCTCGCTCACACCAACGGTCGCAATCTCCGGGGAGGTGAAGATATTCGCGGCAACCTTATCGGTGCGCAGCGGGCGCACCGCGTCACCGAGGATGTGCGCCATAGCAATACGGCCCTGCATCGCAGCCACGGAAGCCAGCGGGTACACGCCCGTGCAGTCGCCAGCGGCGTAAATGCTGTTCACGCTCGTACGGGACACACCGTCCACCTTAATGTGGCCGCTCGGGGTCTGCTCCACACCGACATTTTCCAAGCCCAAATCTTCGGTGTTCGGAATCGAGCCAATAGCCACCAGGCAGTGAGTGCCGGAGACCTTACGGCCGTCCGACAGAGTCACAATCACGCCGGTACCGTCCTCGGCGCGCTCAACAGCAGCGGCACGAGAACGCGGCATCACTCGCACGCCGCGACGCTCAAAGACGTCCTCCAGCACGCGGGCTGCGTCCTCGTCTTCACCGGGAAGCACACGGTCACGCGAAGACACCAGGGTCACCTTAGAACCCAGACCGTTATATGCCGAGGCGAACTCCGCACCGGTCACACCCGAACCAATCACAATCAGTTCCTCGGGAACCTCGGAGAGGTTGTACAGCTGAGTCCAGGTCAGGATGCGCTCGCCGTCAGGCATACCGGTCGCCATTTCACGCGGATGCGTACCCACCGACAGCAGCACAAAGTCCGCCTGCAGGGGGTAGACCAGACCCGCCTCATCAGTCACCTGGACGGTGTGGCGGTCCAGGAGCTTACCGGTACCGTGAATAATCTTCACGCCCGCAGAAGCCAGGGCACGCTTAATGTCGGCGGACTGCTGCTGAGCCAGGTCGCGGACTCGGCGGTTCACGCGGTCCATATCAACACGCAGCTGAGGTGCCTTGCCCTTCGTGTTCTCAATGCCCAAGCTACCTGCCTCGGAGAAGCGGGTCATCATATCCGCCGTAGCAATCAGGGTCTTAGAGGGCACAACGTCGGTCAGAACGGCGGAGCCACCAATGGCATTGCGCTCAATCAGAGTCACGTCCGCGTTGGATGCGGCAGCCACCATCGCTGCCTCGTAGCCACCGGGGCCACCACCAATAATTACAATTCGCTGAGATGCATAGTTCACCTTTGAAGTCATGCCTTAATTGTGAGCTATGCCGCCGTTACGGGGCAAACGCACTCGCCGTGCAGATATGCCATATTGTGGCAACCTGCACGGCGAGCATTTGCTTGGGGCATGCCGGTTAGACGGGGCGCTCCCCTACTCCTCGAGAGCCTGCGGTTTCTCGGCATAAATCGAGTTGATGAACTTCTCGGCCCACTGCAGCATCGCACCATCCACCAGGTCCTTACCGCCCACCGGCATGGTCTTCGGGCGCGGAACCAGCGTCAGCCAGGTGTCCATACCCTTCGGCTGGGCGTGCGTGGAGCCAGGGTACACGCGCTTCAGACGCATCTGGCGGGACTCCGGCAGCGGCGTAGCGGTTACCACGCGAACCTTCGGCCCCAACACCACCAGCTCATGAATACCGGCGGCACGGGCGTGCATACGCACCGTCGCCACGGCCAGCAGGTTCTCTACCGCCTCCGGCAGTTCGCCGTAACGGTCGACCAGCTCCTCGCGTGCCTCCGCGATCTTCTCTTCGGTATCGGCGGCAGCAATCTGGCGGTACGCCTGCAAGCGCAGACGCTCAGAATCAATGTAAGTGTGGGGAATATGCGCGTTGACGGGCAGGTCAATCTTCGTCTCGACCTCGCGCTCTTCCTTCTCACCGCGATAGTTCGCCACCGCCTCGCCGACCAGGCGCAGGTACAGGTCAAAACCAACGCCGGCAATATGACCGGACTGTTCGCCGCCCAGCAGGTTGCCGGCACCGCGAATCTCCAGGTCCTTCATGGCCAGCTGCAGGCCCGCACCCAGCTCGTTATGGGTCGCCACAGCCTTCAGACGCTCATGCGCAATCTCGCCGAGGGTCTTATCCACCGGGTACAGGAAGTAGGCGTAGGCGCGCTCGCGGCCACGACCCACGCGTCCACGCAGCTGGTGTAGCTGGCTCAGACCGTAGTTCTGGGCGTGGTCGACAATGAGGGTGTTCGCGTTCGAAATATCCAGGCCGGTCTCCACGATGGTGGTGCACACCAGCACGTCAAAGCGACGCTCCCAGAAGTCCACAATAATCTGCTCCAGACGCGATTCACTCATACGGCCGTGGGCAGTGGCGATGCGCGCCTCCGGCACGAGCTTGCCAATTTCCGCGGCAACATCGTCGATGTCAGCCACACGGTTGTGCACGAAGAACACCTGTCCTTCACGCATGAGCTCGCGGCGGATTGCGGCGGTAATCTGGCTGTCGGTTCGCGGACCCACGAAGGTGAGCACGGGGTGGCGTTCCTCCGGCGCGGTGGCAAGGGTGGAAGTCTCGCGAATACCGGTGAGCGACATTTCCAGGGTGCGCGGAATGGGGGTTGCACTCATGGCGAGCACGTCCACATTCGTGCGCATCTGCTTGAGCTTCTCCTTGTGCTCCACACCGAAGCGCTGTTCCTCGTCAATGATGACCAGGCCCAGGTCCTTGAACACTACGCTGTCCGAGAGGATGCGGTGCGTACCGATTACCACGTCCACCGCACCGGATGCGATTTCTTCAGTAATCTGGCGGGTTTCTTTCGCTTTCTGGAAGCGGGAAAGCACGCGAATCTTCACGGGGAAGCCCGAGAAGCGCTCACTGAACGTCTCGTAGTGCTGCTGAGCAAGCAGGGTCGTGGGTACGAGCACCGCAACCTGTTTGCCGTCCTGTACCGCCTTGAATGCGGCACGTACGGCGACCTCGGTTTTGCCGAAGCCCACGTCGCCGGAGATGAGGCGGTCCATGGGGATTTCTTTCTCCATGTCTTCCTTCACCTCGTGGATGGCGGTGAGCTGGTCGGGTGTCTCGTTGTAGGGGAAGGATTCTTCCAGCTCTCGCTGCCAGGGGGTATCTGCGGCGAAGGCGTGACCGCGCGACGCCTGGCGTGCCGAATAGAGTTTCACCAGGTCGGCGGCGATTTCCTTGACTGCCTTACGAGCACGGGACTTGGTCTTAGCCCAGTCGCTACCGCCCATCTTGGACAGGCTCGGGTTCTCGCCACCCACGTAGTTGGAGATGAGGTCCAGCTGGTCGGAGGGCACAAAGAGGCGGTCGGGTGCACCGCCGCGCTTGGCGGGGGCGTACTCGATGACCAGGTATTCCTTCATGGGCTGCACGCCGTTGACCGGGGATGCGCCAGCCACCGGGCGGGAGGTCATTTCGACGAACCTGCCGATGCCGTGGCGTTCGTGCACCACGTAGTCACCGGGGTTCAGCGCGAGCGGGTCGACGGCGTTGCGGCGGCGGCGCGTCTTGAATTTCTGTCCGGCGGCACCTCGGGGTGCGTAGGTTCCGCGGCGGCCGAGCAGTTCGGCTTCGGTGAAGACGGCGAGCTTCGCCTCCTCAATCAAGAAGCCTGCGGAGGCGGGCGCCTCGCACACCTCGACGATGCCGTGTTCGATGTCGCCGGCGGGGTCCGCGTCGAGGCTGGTTCGGCGGGCTGCGGGTATGGCGGGTGCCCCTTCGCCGGAGTGGAAGAGGTCGATGAGTCGGTCGGTGGAGCCGCGGCCATTGGTGAGGGCGAGGACGGTCCACTGCTTCTGGATGAGGTCGCCGACCTGGCTGAGCATGCGTTCTACGGAGCCGTTGAATGCGGTTGCGGGGGTGGCGTTGACGGTGTAGGTGTCGATTCCGTCTTCGATGGCGTCGGCAATACTCTGGTATTCGAGCGCACCTGCGGCGGCGTCTTCGAGCAGGTCCGCGTCGGTGACGAGTTCGGTGATTTCCCACCAGCTGAGCTTCGCTTCGAGTGCCTGAGCGGTGGTTTGGTCGATGGTGCGGAATCCGCTGTCGCTCATGCGGAGCTGGCCGAGGTCGATAGGTGCTACTGCGTCGGCTTCTGCGGAGGTGTCCCATGCGGCGGCGAGGAACTCTTCGTTGGTGGCGACGAGGTCTTCGGCGCGGGCGCGCACGCGCTCGGGTTCGACGTTAATGATCATGGACTCTGCCGGCAGCAGCTCGGTGAGGGTGTTCATGGATTCGATGAGCAGCGGGGTGAGCGATTCCATACCTTCGACGTAGATTCCTCCGGCAATCTTTTCGAGCATGGTTGCCGCTGCCGGGTAGTCGGCTTTCAGGCGTGCAGCGCGGCTCATGACCTCGGGGGTGATGAGCAGTTCGCGGCAGGGCAGCAGGGTGAGTTCGGCGAGCTCTTCTCCCCCGCTGAGGGTGCGCTGGTCGGCTACGGAGAAGTGGCGCATTTCGTCGAGTTCGTCGCCGAAGAATTCGAGGCGTACGGGGGTGGTTGCGGTGGGCGGGAAGACGTCGATGATGCCGCCGCGTACGGCGTATTCGCCGCGCTTGGCGACGAGGTCTACGCGGGAGTATGCGGCGTCGTTGAGGCCTCGTACTACGTCTTTGAAGGGGTATTCTTCGCCGCGAACCAGGTGTACGGGTTCTAGTCTTTCGATGCCGGTGACGATGGGCTGGATGACGGCGCGTACGGGTGCGATAACGATTTGGGGGCGTTTGGCCGCTTCCCCGGTCATGGCGCGCAGTACCTGCAGGCGGCGGCCTACGGTGTCGGAACGCGGTGAGAGGCGTTCGTGGGGCAGGGTTTCCCAGGCGGGGAAGAGCGCAATGTCGGCGGCGGGCAAGTAGGAGCACAGGGCTGCGGCGAGGTCTTCTGCTTGGCGGTCGGTGGGGGCGATGATGAGGCTGAGCGCTTCGGGGGTGGTTGCTCGTACGGCGGCGGAGATGTCTGCGATGAGTGCGGCGTGGGTTCCGGCGACGGCACCGATGAGGGTGCGTGCGCTACGTTCAGCAGGCTTTGCGGAGGCGGCAGTGCGAATCGCGGCCCAGCTGCTGAGTTGGTTGAGGGTTTTCAGGAGGGGGTGCAGGGGTGCTTCGAGGGGTTGTGCGGTAGCTTTTCGGGTGGTGCTCACGGGTTCTCCTGAATCTGCGGTCCTCGGGGTTGGCGGGTTCGCCGGTTGTGGCGAGTATGCCGGTAATGTGTGCCGGGTTGGTTACCTGGGCGTTTGGTACCCGAGTATTTTGCCTTTATTTCGCGGTACTTTTGTGTGTTTTGGGGTGTTTTATGCAGCTTTTCCATTGTAGGACGTGTCTGCTTTTTCTGGCATTTTTCTCTGGTGTTCTTCTGTGATGGAATATATTCCTTTTTGCACTCGATTGTCGCTTTCGTGGGCGATATTTGAACATGGTTTTCTTCTGTGTCTTTTCCTGTGTCACAACGCTCATTGTATGGGGTGTAAATCACACACTCATGGGCATCTTTACACTTTGTGCACCATTATTTTCACAGCTTAATCCTGCACCCTAATCATTAACACTTACAGAAAAACCACACAGTATATCCCCTTCCGGATTCTGATTACCTCTTCCAACCAACCTCAGGTTTTCAGTATTTACTGCGGTTTTTCTAGTGCGCTAAATTCACCGTATCTTTCGATGTTTCTTCCGGAACGTCGCATCAGAAAGACGCATATGACAACCACATACACGAACAAACCCGCCGAAAAGCGCCGTGCCCGTTCATGGTCTGCTAAGAAGTGGGCCGCTTTCGCACTCGCTTTTGGTACCGCTTTCACCGCGGCACCGCTTACTCCTACTACTCCCGCCTCGGCTGCTACCGGAACCCATGATGGTTCCAGCAGCAATAAGGCGGCTGCTTCCTGTTACGAGGTCAAGCAGGTTAATCCTCCTGCCTCTTCTGGCACTTACTGGCTGTACACCCCCCAGATGAGCGGCCCGGCACAGTTCTACTGCGATCAGGAAACTGACGGCGGCGGCTGGTCATGATTGCTCGCGGCCGTGAGGGTTGGACCGAGTCCTACAACGGTACCGGCGACCCGAATCAACTGCATCAGAACCCCTCCGGCCCTTCTGCTTTTACTCCGGTTCAGCTTTCCGGCAATGCCGTTGATGCTCTACTGAACGGCATTAAGCCTCAGGATCTTCCCGATGGTATGCGCCTGCACCGCGCCCACAATGCGAAGGGCACCCAGTGGCAGGACGTCTACGTTCAGCGTCCTCAGACTGAGCAGTGGACCTGGGCGATGAGCTACGGTCAGCGTTGGGGTACCGTGAAGTTCACCGGTGCCGGCATTAATCGCACCGCGCGTATGGGCGGTTCCCCTTCGGAAATGGCTCCGGGTATTACCACCAGCTCGGTTCGGTTCTTTGCGAACCCAAACCAGGGCTACCAGATTGGTTTTGCGTACGGCTCGCTGGTGAACTTCGGTAATGAGAATTCGGATTCGTACATTTACCACAAGCGCGGTTCCGCCAGTTACTCTATCCCCTTCACCCAGGTGTTCCTGCGTCCGAAGCTGACTCAGCGTGACTTGAACTTCTCGCAGATCGGTTCTGGCTCTGCCGCTAGCAACCGTCGTGCCCTGCCGAATAGCTACACGATGCCCGTTCGTTGGCGCACCAGTGAGCAGACTGGCACCGGCAAGAAGAACGAGATGAACACCTACGTTCAGGCTATTACTCAGGTGGGCGACACCGTCTTCACCGGTGGCGACTTCAAGTATGTTGAATCTGCTGGCGGCGAGCGCATTGATCAGTCGTACCTGGCTGGCTACAACGTGGATTCGGGTGAGCCGGTTCGTTCCTTCCGCCCGACTTTCAACGGTCAGATTAAGGCCCTGGAGGCTCTGCCGAATAACCGTCTGGCAGTTGGTGGCGAGTTCACCGAGGTTAATGGCGAGAAGGTTAACCACTTCGTCATTCTGGATGCGACCACCGGTCAGATTGACCGCACGTGGGATGTTCAGGTTCAGCGCCGTAATGGTGCTGCCACGCAGGTGAAGACTCTGCTGGTTCAGGATGGTTACCTCTACATTGGCGGTAACTTCACCCATGTGAAGGGCAATACTTCTAAGGCGCACGCTTACTCGCGTGGTGCCGCTCGTATTATGCTTTCGAACGGTGCGGTGGATTGGAATTGGCGCCCGAACTTCAACGGTACGGTCAACGGCATTACTGCTGCCTCCGATAATTCCACTGTTCACGCTGCGGGTTACTTCACTGAGCTGAATAACCAGCGTGCTTTCCGCCTGGCTGCTCTGAACGGCTCGGATGCTTCGAACATTAAGTGGGAGTGGGAGCCTTCGCTGAAGCTGAACATTACTGACCGTATTGTGTACGCGTTCCAGTTCGATGTTCAGGATGCTGGCTCGACCGTGTGGACTGCCGGTGCTGACCACCTGATTTCTAACTATTCGAAGAATGGTTACGGCCGTATCTCCACCGCGATTTCTAAGTACGGTGGCGATTGGCAGGATCTGCACCTGAGCGGTGATACCATTTACGGTGCGTGCCACTGCGGTGACGTGCTCTTCGAGGGCTCTACCGGTTACCACACCTACTGGAAGGAGTCGAAGGCGGTTCACCGTATGCGCCTGGTCGCAGCGTTCGATAAGGACAGCGGCGAGGTTGTTGGCGAGTTCAGCCCGGTTCTGAAGGGTGCTAGCGGCTTTGGTGTGTGGGAGTCCTTCGTGGATTCTCGCGGCAACCTGTGGGTTGGTGGCGACATCAACCGTTCGCTGGGCGCTAATGGTGAGCAGCGTACTGTCGGTTTCGCTCGCTTTGCTCCTCGCGATGTGACCGCCCCGTCGACTCCGTCTAACCTGTCGGTTCAGCGTGATGGTTCGATGGATAAGCTGTCCTGGTCTGGCGTTCGCGAGAATGGTGCTCGCTACCAGGTGCTGCGTAATGACCGTGTGGTTGCTACCGTCTCTGGTACCAGCTACGAGGTTGAGCACACAGATGGTGCTCGCTACTACGTGCGTTCCATTGATGCTTCTGAGAATTTCTCGGCATCTACGGGAGCTGTTCAGGCTTAGGTCATTAGGTAATCTAGGTTCTTTCTACCGCTGCTTCGGGTTCTGCAGGGTTTGCAGGGTTCGGGGCAGGCGGTGGTACACCGGGGTGCATGCCCCCCTAGTTTTGGTTTGGCTTGTGTGACCGGTTTGTTATTGTGTTGCTTCTGTAGCAGCTATGATGGGCTGGGATTCTTTTGTATTGGTCAGGTTGCTTCCTCCTTTCCGACACAGGCCGAATCTTTAGCTGTGACACTTTTTCGCTATTGATACTGGTGGGAAGGTTTCACAGATTCTTTGACGTTCTGTTTCCGCTGAGTGTGCCGTTTTGCGCGGTATGATTCAGGGGTTCGCGGAACGTATTCATTCAATTTCCGATAACTACACTCACTGATTCCGGCAGCAGACATGCTGTTAGTACAGTTCATACAGGTACTCTTTGCGCTGAGCCTAAGTCACTATGCTGTGACTTTGAGGCGGTTGTATATGTGGGTCTTGTGGGGGCTGTGTGTTTCTGTCTTATGCCGGTTGAGGTCTCTAGGAGAGACAAATGAATTTTCTTCCGTTCATGCGTGGAGAGCGTTCGCAGGATTCTGTAGCCTCCGCTGCTGAGAGCTCTCGCGCATCTTCGCGTTCTGGCGCTCGCGCTTTGGGCGCGACTGCTGCTTCGTTCGCGATGGTTTTGGGTTCTTTGGGCCCTATTGCGACCGGCGCTCAGGCTGTTGATGCCCGTTATTACGATGGTTCTTCGAGCGAGCGAGCTGCGGCGAGCTGCTGGGAGGTCAAGCAGAATAACCCGCAGGCGAAGAGTGGTGCGTACTGGCTGTACACCACTGAGATGAGCGCTCCTGAGCAGTTCTATTGCGATCAGGAAACTGAAGGTGGCGGCTGGGTCATGATTGGCCGCGGTCGTGAGAGCTGGACTGAGAACTACTATGGTCGCGGTAAGGCCGAGCAGTTGTATCAGAACCCGACCGGTTTTGATGCTGTGCAGCTTCCAGCGAATAAGGTGGATGCTCTGCTGAATGGTAATCGCCCGCAGGATTTGGCGGATGGCGTGCGTTTCCACCGTTCGTTGAACGTTGAAGGAACTAAGTGGCAGGATCTCACTGCTAAGCGTGTGGCGAGCCCCCAGTGGTCCTGGTCTTTGCGTGCGAGGATGTACTGGTCGGATGTTACGATCAAGAACCCGTTCCCGTACACTCAATACAACTATTCTTCCCACGAGTCGCAGATGGGTCGTATCTTCTCCCATGATTCGTATGACTTCCGCGGCTTGTACTTTGTGGAGCAAGCCTCTCAGGGTTATAAGCAGGGCTTCTCGTACGGCGTGCATGCCCGTATTACTAGCTGGTTTACTGCGCATAAGATGAACAACCAGTCCTCGTACATTTACCGTCCGGCGAATGACTCGAATCCTCCTCTGGTGTTCACTCAGATGTTCTTGCGTCCGAAGGTGGCTCAGAGCGATTTGGTAGCTAAGGGTCTGCGCGCCTACGGCCAGCAGGGTGCTGCGGCAAGTGACCGCCGTGCGTTGCCCAATAGCTACTCTGAGAAGTGGAAGTGGCGCACCAGTGCTGATACCGGTACCGGTAAGAACGGCGAGATGAACACCCAGGTTGAGGCTATCACCGAGGCTGGTGGCGCTGTCTTTACCGGTGGCGATTTCGCGTACGTTGAGTCGGCAAGCGGCGAGAAGGTCGAGCAGGCTTTCTTGGCGGGTTACGAGGTGGGTACCGGCGAACTGCGCCGTTCCTTCCGCCCGAAGATTAACGGTCAGGTGAAGTCTGTTGAGGCTCTGCCGAACGGTCTGCTTGCTGTGGGCGGCTCCTTCAACCAGGTGAACGGTGAGTACTACAACGGTTTCGTGATTTTGGATCCGCAGACCGGTCAGGTAGCTAAGGACTGGGATATCCGCCCGGTGAGCCGTATTGCTTCTGTTCCGGTGCAGATTAAGACTCTGCATGTGCGTGATGGCTACCTGTACATTGGTGGCTCCTTCACTCACTTGAAGGGTCAGACCTCCCCCACTTATGCGTACGCTAGGAACCTGGCTCGTATTAAGTTGAGCAATGGTGAGGTGGACTGGAATTGGCGTCCGGTCTTTAACGGTACGGTCAATGGCGTGAGCGCTTCTGAGGGTAACACCGACGTTTATGTTGCAGGCTACTTCACTCAGCTCAATGGTGCTGAGGCTTTCCGTATTGCACACATGAAGTCGGGCTCTCAGAAGGGCGGCAATTGGAAGCACCAGCCTTCGCATATTCCTGAGAGCGCCCGCCTGAATGATCTGAAGAATGAGCGTCTGATGTGGGGCTTCCAGTTCGACGTTCAGGATGCAGGTTCTTCGGTGTGGCTTGGCGGTACTGAGCATATGATTAGCCGTTACGATAAGGCGACCATGCACCGCACCTACAGCGCGATTACTCGTGAGGGTGGCGATTTCCAGGATCTGCACCTGAACGGCAACACTATTTACGGTGCCTGCCACTGTGGTGATTACATCTACCAGAACTCCACTACCTGGGAGAAGGCTTGGGAGAGCGCAAAGGATGCCCAGACTATCCGTCTGGTAGCTGCGTTCGATAAGGACACCGGCCAGGTTCTGCCGGAGTTCGCACCGATTATGAACGGTGCGCATGGCTACGGCGTGTGGGAGTCTTTCGTGGATTCGACCGGCACTCTGTGGGTTGGTGGCGATATCCGTAAGTCGCTGGGTGCTAATGGTGTGCAGCAGACTATTGGTTTCGCTCGTTATACTCCTCGTGATGTGGCCCCTCCGGTTACTCCTAGCAACCTGAAGGTTACGACGAACGGTTCGAAGGATCAGCTGACCTGGTCTGATATTTCCGAGCGTAGGGTGAAGTACCAGGTTCTGCGCGATGATCGTCCTATTGCGACGGTTACGGGTACGAGCTATTCGGTGGATCACCGCGATGGCGCCCGCTATTATGTGCGTGCGGTAGATACTGCGGATAACTATTCGGCAAGTACCGAGGCTGTTCAGGCGGCATAACCCCTCATCAAGGCGATATCCACTTTTACGACAAAGATTTTTAGTGATATTCGCCCTATTATCCCGGGTTGGTTTTATAACCAACCCGGGATTTTTCTGCACAAAGTGAATCTATTTCACTCATTTACATGAAGGTTCTTTCATTCGACGATATACATTTACCTTCAAGTTGGGCGCCAATAGAGCATTTTTTAGGTTCTATTCTCATAAGTTATAAAAACGTTATTTTTACGAGTCTAAGTATTCTCCCAGCTTTACATGTTACCATTTAGGCGCACTGCCACCGTGCAAGGTATTATCTTCCGGAATATAGTCATTCTCACTCCAACCACTAAAGAGGCTTCCCATGTCAGTGTTCTTCAAGTACCCCTCCCGGTCCCGCCTTCTGGGCACCTTGGGTACCGTTGCGGTATCCACCCTGGTTCTGAGCGCTTGCGCTACTGAAAACCCGAGCTCCGACAGCTCTTCTTCTGCTTCTGCATCCGCGAGCGTTTCCGCGTCTGCACACGCTTCGTCAAACCAGTCTTCGAGCGCTTCCCCTCGGGTTTCTGAGCAGGGCACCGCTGAAGCATCCGCTAATACTTCCTCTGAGGCTTCGGCTGAGGCAAAGGGTGAGGAGACCTCTTCCGACGGCCAGAAGCTTGAAGAGATTTACACTGGCGCTGAGGAGATGAAGAACGCTCCTTCCGTACCTGTTGACTCTGAAGAAGTTAAGAAGACTACTGAGCTGGTTAACTCTTTTGAGACCATTCTGACCAAGGTTAAGGCAGCCCCCTCTGCTGAAGCTTCGCCTGAGCGCACCGCTGATCCGAGCAGCGATGAAGAGGCTGAGCAGCAGAATGTTGAGCAGGCCCGAGCCGTTCTCGATGATGAGACGATCCGCTCCATCGAGGCTGTGGCTGTTGATTCTGCTGCGGCTGAGTTTGCCGTGCAGGCTTCCGAATACGCACTGGCTGGCTGGCACTATGAAGGTTCTTCCACTGTCGTGGGTACTCCCCGCATGACTGAAACCCAGTACAAGGGTCAGCCCGCGCGCATGCTGGAAGTATGCATGGATTCTTCCTCCGTGAAGATCTATGACGAGAATAATCAGCCCGTCAAGGATGACAATTCTCCCAAGCGTTCACTCAATATTTACACCCTCGTTCAGGTCGATGGTCAGTGGAAGATTGCGACCCACGATTTCCCGAACAATCCTGATTGTTAGGGTCTAATTAAAGATGCCGGTTTCCAGCTATGATTCGCTGGAAACCGCGCATTGTCGTCCATAGCGCATTAATGTTGATGCGCACTCGATAACATTTCTTGGCATTCATTGGAGATATTATGAAAGCCCACCTTGGCATGACGTGCTCAGGCTTTTCTCGTTCTGCTATAACCCGCTCAACTCTTTGCTTGAGCATTGCTACGGCCTTGGCTTTGCCCGTAGCTATCCCCGCTATTACGCCGAGTACCGCTGTCGAACAGACTGCGGAAAAAAAGGACTCTGCTTTCTACAATGGCACGACCTCCGAGCGTGCTGCCGCTAGCTGTTGGGAAGCCAAGCAAGCTAACCCCGAGGCAAAGAGCGGCGCCTACTGGCTGTACACTCCCGCGATGAGCCAGCCAACCCAGTTCTATTGCGATCAGGAAACTGATGGCGGTGGCTGGGTCAAGATCGGTGAGGGCCGCGACGGCTGGACCGAAAACTACGAGGGTCAGGGCGACGCCTCCCAGCTCTACAGCGATGCCGCACCCGCATCGTCCGGTATGACTCTTGAACAGGGCAAGGCTCTACGCTCGGTGCCCGCCGCGAAGACCCCGATTCAGCTTTCGGGCACCACTATTTCTCAGCTACTCAACGGCGTTCGCCCCGATCAGCTGCCCGACGGTTACCGTTTCCGCCGTGCCCTGAACACTTCGGGCACCAAGTGGCAGGAGGCGACGGTTGATCGCCGCCAGACTTCTGAGTGGACCTGGGCCCTGCGTTCGAACGCTATATGGTCAAATGCGACAGTCACCAACCCTGACGAGTTCTCTTCCTATAACGAAGAGGGCCGCAAGAACTGGACTGACGGTACCTGGGAAGACCACATTCTGGGTGGTCAGAATAATGGCTTCAAGACGTTGAAGTTCGATGAGATGGCTTCCCAGGATTACCGTATGGGTTTCCGTTACGGTGCAAACTCTCCCATTTCGCAGGATGGCTCTGAGCCGGCGATAACCGATGCGCAAAACTCCTACATCTACGGTAAGGAAAGCAACGGTGAAACGTCTTTCGGTTACACCCAGATGTTCCTGCGCCCTAAGCTAACCCAGAATGATTTGAACCTGGGCGCTATCCCGGATTCCGGTACCCCGGCAAGCACTCGTCGTGCCCTGCCCAATAGCCGTTCGGCGGATTGGCGCTGGCGAACCAGCACCAAGACCTTCACCGGTAAAACCGGCGAAATGAACACCTACGTTGAGGCCATCACCGAGGTCAATCACGGCAACGGCACCTCCAGCGTGTTTATTGGTGGCGACTTCGATTACCTTGAGTCCTCTTCCGGCGAGGTGGTGAAGCAGTCTAATATTGCTGCCTTTGACCCGGTGACCGGCGATTTGCGCCGCGATTTTAAGCTGACTGTTGACGGTCAGGTGAAGGCTGTTGAGGCTCTGCCGAATAACCGCTTGGCTGTTGGCGGTAACTTCAAGCTCGTTAACGGTGAAAAGCATGAGAACTTCGTCGTTGTTGATGCCACGACCGGTGAAGTTGCCCCGGAATGGGCCCAGGTTAGCGTCGAAGATCGTATTCTTACTGAGCCCATGACGGTGAAGACCATCCACCGTCAGGGTGACTACGTGTACATCGGTGGCACCTTTACCCACGTTCATGAAAGTGAAAAGGCGGGTGCTGCGTATTCGCGCAATATTGCCCGTTTTAAGCTGGGCGAGCCTTCTGACGGCGTGCCCGGTATCGTGAGCGTGGATCGCGATTGGCGTCAGGTGTTCAATGGCACAGTCAACGGTATTAGTGCCTCCGCTGATAATTCTCACGTTTACGTAGCCGGTTACTTCACCTGGCTCAACGGCGGCCTTGCCTACCGCGTGGCTGATATTACTCAGCACCTGCAGAAGGGCAGCCCGTGGGTGTACCAGCAGTCTGAGATTCCTGCCGGTGCTAATGTCTCCGACCTGCGTAATGAAACCAAAATTTGGGGCTTCCAGTTCGACGTCCAGGATACCGGTACCGGCGTCTGGGTGGGCGGTACTGAACACCTCATCTCTCGTTACGACAAGACCTCCATGACCCCCACCTACACCGCGATTACCCGCGAAGGTGGCGACTTCCAGGATCTACACCTGCACGATAACACCATCTATGGCGCCTGCCACTGCGGTGACTTCCTCTACCAGGATTCGCGTAATACGCGGCACCCTGTGGGCGGTTCGAGCGTGATTCACTCGGTCAAGCTGGTTGCTGCTTTCGATAAGGACAGCGGTAAGATGCTGCCGGAGTTCTCCCCCGCTATTAAGGGCGACAACGGCTTCGGTATCTGGGAGTCTTTCGTGGATTCGACCGGCACTCTGTGGGTTGGCGGCGATATTCACCGTTCGCTAGGTGTTCACGGTACTCAGGATACCGTCGGTTTTGCGCGCTTTGAGGCTCGCGATGTGACTCCTCCGGCTACTCCGCAGAACCTGCAGGTTGAGCTGAAGGACGATAAGGACGTTCTGACGTGGGATTCTGTGCAGGATACCGGTAGTGTTCGCTACCAGATTCTGCGTGATGACCGAGTCATCGCTAGCACTTCGGGTACGAAGTTCGAGATTGACCACACCGATAACGCACGTTACTTTGTGCGTGCTGTGGACAGCTCGGATAACTACTCTGCGTCCACTCCGGTTCAGGTAGCTCCGGTTCGCCCGACTCCTACCCCCACGGAGACCGCGACCGAGACGCCTACCGCTGACCCGACCGCTACTGCTGACCCCACGGCTACTGCTGACCCCACGGCTACTGCTGATCCGACAGCGAGCGCTGATCCCAGTGCTTCGGCAAGCGCTACCCCGAGTGCAGAAGCGACTACTGAGGTACCGAAGGAAGAGGACCCGAAGACTGAGGAGCCCAAGCCTGCCGATCCCAAGCCCGAGGACCCGAAGGAAGAAACTCCTAAGGACGAGGCCCCTAAGGACCAGATTGTTCTGCCCTACGCATCCGAGTGGAAGTACATGGTCTCCAGCCAGGCTCCTAACCGTAAGTACGGTTGGAAGTACAACTTCCACTTCACCTTGGAAGATATTGCGCAGGAAGCATGGCAAACCGGCAAGACCCCGATTGGTGTCGGCACCGGTAACCTCAACACCTCCGTTAAGGTTCCGCTTGTGCGTACCCGCCCCAATATCTACGCCTACACCACCATCCAGCTCACTCGTGAGCAGGCCAGCCGCGACCTGGTGCTGACCACCTACGCGGATGACGCTATTGCGGTGGGTGTCAACGGTGAAGAGGTTGGTCGTTCCAACTTCGACACCCGTGGAAAGCTGTGGAATAACACGATTGCATCGAGCTCGATTGATACCGCTACGGCTCAGAAGACTCCGGTGACCTTCACCGTTCCGGCTTCTCAGCTGAAGGCTGGTGAGAACCTCATCGCTGTTGAGGTTCACCCGGGCATTAGCCGACGTAACGTTCGCCCGAATGTGAGCTTCGATTTGCAGGCTACCTCCAAGGCACCGGTTGCTGAGCAGCCCGCTGAGAAGGAAGCTGACAAGGAGGCGGAGGCACCCGTAGCCAACGAGGCTGAGCAGCCCGTGGTTGAGAATGCGAATAACGCTGCCGCTGAGCAGGGTGAGCGACGCGCTCTCAATAACGGAGTTGGAACTCGTGTTCCGATTCAGTTCCGAAGGGACTAATACCTTTTAGACAATCTCGCTAAATGGGGTTTGATTTTCTGAAATTTCAGGAAATCAAACCCCATTTGCGTGTGTTCCCCACTTTTCCGTGTTTTTTGCATCATTTATTCCCATAATTTGTGTTTCTGTTATGTGCATCTCTGCACAATGTTCAGAAATGTTTTCTAAATCCAGAATTCACAGGAACAAAGCGTCGATAACCCCCGTCTAACACCGCACCGAACCTACCCGAAGGATCCGGCAAATCTGCACCAAAGAGCATTGTCAGGGGCTTTTTACGACACAATTGTTGACCCTGACCACACGCCCCCTATTGCACTTCATCTCGTTGTAAAATATCTATATAGTGGTGTATGTGAAAAAGGGACCAACCACCTCTTTTTTCGCGTGCGAGACTTCCGGACTTTCTCGCAGCCACCCCGAAAGGGAGTAATTCACTCTCCTTCACTCCTCTCACCGATTCAAAAGGAATGTGCATGTCCACCTCTGAGGCACCTCACGCCCCGAACTCCGCACCCGCATCGGGATTTTCTGCGAAGTTTTCCCGCACCCTGCGCTCTCTTGAAGCAGCGCAGAAGCCCGGCATTGGCGTTCCCGCCTACACCCGCTGGGTCAACCGCCGAGTAGCACGCTACTTCGCCGCGGCAGCTGTCGCGCTGGGCATCACCCCCAACGGCGTCACCGCTATTTCCGCCGCATGTTCCGCGGCAGGCCTCATCGTTCTGATTACCTGCCCGCCCAGCGTTGGTGTAGGTATCTGCGTTGCACTGCTTTTCGCTCTCGGTTACGGCCTGGACTCCGCTGACGGCCAGGTTGCTCGTGTGACCGGTGCGTCCTCTCCCGCCGGTGAGTGGCTCGACCACGTGGTCGACTCCATCCGCGTGCCCTCCGTGCACATGGCAACCCTGCTCTCCTTCCTGCTGTACCCTGAGCACTACTCTTTCACCGGCTCCAGTGCGTTCAACGGCTGGATCATCGCGATGCCCATGATTTTCACCGCGCTGACCGCCGGTCACTTCATGAGCCAGATTCTTGCTGAGCAGCTGCGCAACAACCGCAAGACCGCAGCTCCCCCGACCGGTGGTCCCCTGCGTTCTTTCATCAACCTGCACATGGACGCTGGCACTCTCTGCTGGATCTACATTTTCCTCGGTTTCGGCCCCGTATTCGTCATCGTCTACGCGCTGCTTCTGCTGGCTAATGCCGCAACCGTCCTGCTGTCCATGCGTCGCAAGTACGTTAGCCTCGCGACCCCCGCTGAGTAAGGAGAATCCCAATGATGCACTTCACCTCTCGCAACCCCGCTGTTTCAGCCGTTATCGCAACCAACGGCAAGCGTCCCGAACTGCTGCGCGTGGCAGTGCGCTCCATCCTTGAGCAGAGCTACCGTGGCTTCGTTGAAGTTGTTGTTGTCTTTGACCGCGTTGAGCCCGACCGCCTCGAAGACATTGAGGTCGGCGAAAACCGTGCCCTGAAGATTGTCTCCAACACCCGCTCCGGCGGTCTAGCTGGCGGCCGTAACAGCGGCATCATCGCTTCCAGCGGTGAGATGATTGGCTTCTGCGATGACGACGACTACTGGATGCCTTCTAAGCTCACCCAGCAGGTCGCTCTCTGGCGCGAAAATCCCGAAGCAGCCGCTATCTCTTCGGGTATTACCGTCCGCTCCGGCGGTCAGGACATCGTGCGCCTGGCACCCGAGCGCGCAACCTTCGCGGACTTCCTGCGTTCGCGCATTACCGAAATTCACCCCTCCGCCATGCTGTACTCCCGCGAGGATCTGCTCGGCGTTGACGGTAAGCCCGCCCGCATCGGCCTGGTCGATGAGGAGCTGCCTGCCGCCTACGGTGAAGACTACGACCTGCTGCTGCGCGCAACCCGCCACGGCGATGTGCTGAGCGTGCCCGAGCCGCTGATTCTGGTGCTCTGGGACCGCCCATCCTTCTTCTCCGGCAAGTGGCAGTCCATGGTTGACGGCCTCAGCTACATTCTGCGTAAGTTCCCTGAATTTGAGCAGGATCCCAAGGGCCTGGCACGTATTGCCGGTCAGATTGCGTACGCTCAGGCATCGCTGGGTAATAACAAGGAGGCGCGCGCCTACGCTCGCGCGGCTCTGCGCCGCGACCCCAAGCAGCTTCGTGCTTGGGCAGCGTATGTTGTGTCTACCGGCGTTATTAAGCCCGCTACTCTTCTTGATCTCGTCCAGAAGACCGGTCGAGGTCTCTAACCAGGTATCGCACAGACATGGTTTCCTCTTCCGTTCTTTCCCCTCCGGGTACTTCGCCTGCGGCGCTGAAGGACTCCGCCGGGTCGGCTAATACTCCGCCCAGCGGTATTCTGCGTGCCCGCGCGCGCATCCGCCCTGTATCTACGGCGCAGAAGAAGCTCCCCGCGTGGCCTCTGCTGGCGTTGCTGTACGGCTTCCCGGCGCTGTGGGCTTTGGGTGTGCTTCAGATTGCACCGCTGGTACTGGCAGCGATCATGCTTTTTTACCTCATTATTCGAGGTAATGTGCGTGTGCCCGGTTCCCTGTGGGTGTGGGGCGCATTCTGCGTGTGGGTTGTTGTTGCGGCCCTTGCGTTGACCCGTTCCACTGACATCATTGGTTGGGGTCTGCGCTTTGTGAATATTCTCAGCGCTGGCATTTACGCCCTGTACTACTACAACGCGCGTTCTTCTATTAGCCTCAATAGGTTGCTGGGTGGTCTGGCTACCCTGTGGGTGACCCTGATTGTTCTGGGTTACGGCGGTGTTCTTTTCCCCGAGTTCCGTCTGCGTACTCCGATGAGCTTCATCATGCCTTCTGGTTTTATGCAGAACCCTCTGGTGCGTGACTACATGCTTCCTCCCCTGGCTGAGGTTCAGCATCCTTGGGGTGCACCCGAGGCGTATATTCGCCCCTCCGCGCCGTTCCCTTACGCGAATAGTTGGGGTCTGGCGTACACCCTGCTCACCCCGGTGATGCTGGCGTGCCTGTTGCGTCTGCGTTCCATCTGGCTGCGTATTGCGTTGTTGATCGGTATGGCGCTTTCTACTGTGCCGGCGATTGCGACCAGTAACCGCGGTATGTTCATTGGCCTGGGTGTCAGTGCGGCGTACGTACTGCTGCGTCAATTCCTGGCGGCTAATTGGCGTGCTGTGGGTATGGGTGTTGCGGCAATCACAGCTGTGGTTGTAGCGCTCTTTGCCTCGGGCACTGTGGACAATATTCTGGGTCGTCAGGACTACTCGGACTCCACCGGTGGCCGTGCGGCGCTCTACCGCGCCACGTGGAAGGCGACCTTGGAGTCCCCGATTATCGGTTACGGCACTCCGCGTATGGAACCGAGCATTGGCGTGTCGATGGGTACCCAGGGGTACCTGTGGACTCTGATGTTCTGCTTCGGTTTTGTGGGTTTGGCTCTGTTTGTGCTCTTCATGGTGTGCACTGTGGCAAGCGGCGCGCGTGTGAAGACCACCTCCGGGTACTGGCTACATAGCGTGCCAGTAGCGTGCTGCGTCGTCTTTATTTTCTACAGCTTCGATATTGCTCAGCTGACCATTCTGATGCTCGCATCGATGGCGTGTATCCGTTCCATTCGGGATGGTGAGCGGCTATGACGAAGGATCAGTCCCCTCGCAGTATAGATACCTCTGCGGTTTCATCTTTCGATGATGCGTATTCGGTGAGCGGTCACCCTAGCCGCCGTGCACGCCTGCGTGAGAGCGGCGAGTATGTGGATCCGGTAGTAGAGCCGGCTGACTCACAAGCAGAGTCTTCTGCTGATGAGTTTGCTCCGACGGTGGACGATATCCGTTCCGGCCGTTTTCCTGCGACCACGGCGCTGTCGATTGTGCCTCCGGCTCGTGGCTTTGCTTCCGAGGAGTCGCTGCCCGATTCTTTGGATGCGGGTTCTTCGGAAACAGGCTCTTTGGAGTCAGGTACTTCGGCTGCCGGTTCCTCAGCGGCGAACGCTACCGCTGTAGCGGGTGCTCATCTGTCCGGCTCCCGGCGGATTGCCCCAGCTACTGCTGAGTCTGTAGAAAAGGCTACGCCTTCCGCATCAGGCGCTCAAGCCGATAGCGCATCCGCGAAGAGCGCACCGGTTAAGAAAGCTCCCAGAAAGGGTAAGCAGCCCAGCCTCGCCAAGAGCGGCTCTCTTGCTTCTCTGTGCGTGATGTACGGTGCCGGTATCGCGTTCGTAACCACGATGGTGGTGTCGAACGGTATTGGCGCTGAGGGTTCGGGCGAGTTCTTCCGTCTGATGGCGTTGTTCGCGATTGCGATTTCGCTGGTGACCTTCGGCGCGGATACTGGCCTGGTCCGCACGATGAGCGCTCAGCGTGCGCTGGGTCGTTACGGCGTGCTTCCGCAGCTGATCCGTTACGGTCTGATTCCTTCGCTGGTGACTTCGGTGCTTCTGGTGGCGGGTGTGTACATCTACACCGAGCTTGTGCCAATGGCTCCCGAGTATCAGGCTGCAATGCGTGTCAGCTCCGCTTTCGTTCTGATAGCGGCGCTGATGACGGTGTTCTTCGGCGCGCTACGCGGCCTGCATCGTGTAGTGACTTTTACGGTTCTGCAGAATGTTCTGCTTCCTACTTTGCGTTTTGCGGCGGTGGGTTTGGTGGTTCTGTTCTCGGGTCAGTTCATGGATTTGGTGTACGCCTGGACCCTTCCAGTGGCGATTACTGCGGTGGTTGCCCTGTGGCTTTTGGAGCGGGCGTTCCCGTCTGAGGGGCATGTGGAGGTTCTTCCTTCTGAGGATTCTCCGACCGAGACGTTCCGTTCGTTCTGGGGTTTCAGCTCTGCACGCGGTGTCGCTACCGTTGTGGAAACCATCCTGGAGTGGATTGACGTGCTGGTGGTGACGGCGTTCTTGGGCGCTGCTGCCGGTGGTATCTATGGTGCTGTGAACCGTTGTGTTCGTGTGGGTACCATGATTGAGCACACCGGCCGCGTGGTGACCGGCCCGTCGATTAGTGCGGCGTTGGCGACTCGTCAGCTCGATCGTGCTCGAGATATTTTCCTTTCGACCACTCGCGTGTTGACTGCGTTGTCTTGGCCGTTCTATCTCTCCCTGGCGTTCTTCGGTCCGACTCTTTTGGGTTTCTTCGGTAAGGGCTTTGAGGCTGGCGCCGGTATCCTCTGGGTGATTTGCCCGGCGGCGATGCTTTCGATGAGCGCCGGTGGTGTGCAGTCTGTTCTGCTGATGAGCGGTAAGAGTCGTTGGCAGCTGTTGAACAAGCTCTCCTCGCTGGTGGTGGCTGTGACCTTGAACTTCACCTTGGTTCCGCTCTGGGGTCTGTACGGTGCGGTGACGGCTTGGGCTTCTGCTCTGCTGATTGACACCTTCCTGGCGAGCTACCAGGTGTTCCGCCTCGTCGGTATTCGCGCTTCGGTCCGTGAGATGGCTCCTTCGCTCTTCTTGGGCGCGGCTGTTCCGACTGTGTGTGCTCTGGTATCTTTGGCTTTCTTGGGTCAGAACGTTTTGGGCGTCATCGGGTACGTGGTGCTGTTCGTTCCGGTGTATGGTGCGGTGCTGTACCGCTTCCGCAAAGCGCTGGGTATTGAGCGTTTCCTTTCCGCCCGCCGCGCGAAGTCTTAAACCTTCCGTTGCTTCTACGTTTCCTCCGATATTTAGTGTCCGTTTCTCTTCCTCTAGGATGTCCTCATGGATAACACCTCTCATACCTCCTCAGTTACCCTTGGTAGCCAGGTACGTCGCATTTTCCGACACCGTCTGCTGATTCTGCTGTCGGTCGTGATTTTTGCTGTGGCGGGTGCCGCTTACGGCTACATGACCAATAGCAAGTACACTTCTAAGGCTTCGCTGGTTGTTTACCCGCTGGTGGTTGACCCCGCCGGTACCGGTAGCGCTAACTCCGCGAAGGTGGATATTGCTACCGAATCTCGCATTGCTTCCTCTCGTGAGGTTGCGCAGAACGCTGCGAAGTCTCTGATTGCTAATGGCGATACCCTCTCTGAGGCTCAGCTGACCAGCCGCCTGATGAACTCCGTTAAGGTGACCGGTACCTCCCAGACTGCCGTGTTGGACATTGAGGTAACCCGCCCCAATGGCACGGATGCTGCACGTTACGCTAACGCCATGGCAAACGCGTACCTGCAGGTTCGTTCCGAGTCTCTGAAGAGCAGCGTTGATTCTGCTCTGCACCAGATTGATGAGCAGATTTCTGCCCTCGAGGGTGATAACAGCCGTGCGGGTCTGCTTTCTCAGCTGCAGGAGCGTCGCGCTCAGGTTCAGCTGACGTCCACCACCGGTGGCCGCGTGATGAGCGAGGCTCAGGTTCCTTCTTCTTCCTCGGCTCTTGGCCCGGTAAAGATGGCTATTGTTGGCGCTGTTGCCGGTCTGCTGATTGGTGCTGTACTGGCTTACGGTCGTGACCGTACCATGCGTCACGTTGGTTACGCTGACCGCCTGGAAGATGCTGGTATCCCGGTTCACGAGCTGGGTTCCTCTTCTGAGGCGAATGACGCGTTCATGCTGTTGCGCACCATTGGCGCTCCCGACGGCGATGTGAAGAGTGCTGGCGCATCCGGCATTGTCATTCTGCCCGGTACTGAACGCGGCGTTGAGCACCTGTATCAGATGCTGCAGCGTGTTCTGCCCACCGAGTACGCACGTTTCACCGATTACGCTTCGGTCCGTGACGCTCTGACCCGCCACACTCCCGAGTCGCTGGTTGAGAAGAGCGAGACTCCTCTGGTGATTAGCCTGAGCACCGCTACTCCCCTGTCGACCCAGTTGCGTTTCGTTCAGGCTGGCGGTGTGGCTCTGGTTCCGGTGACTGCGGCTACTTCTCTGCAGCAGGTTCGCGAGCTTTTCGCTCAGCTGGACCAGCTTGAGGGCGTGAACGCGCTGGCTGTTTTCCTGGACCGCGAATAACTGGACCGCGCGTAATCGGGGTCTATTGATGGATGCCTCGCCTCTGTGCGAGTTCGTCCTTCGTCCTTGAGTGTAGGGTCGGTAACGCTTGTTGAGGCGGATTTGTTGTAGCAGGTCTGTTAATGCAGGCGTTGCCGGGCCCGCCAGCTCACCCTTATCTTTTCTTCTTATTTTTCTCTTGTATTGGGGCTTTAGGAGAACACTATGACTGAGGTAACTTCCTCTCAGGCACCGAAGAAGAAGCTTCTGCTGGTTTCTAGCAGTGGCGGACATCTGAAGCATCTGACGGCTACTTCTGCCGCGTGGCAGGATTATGACCGCGTGTGGGTTAGCTTTAAGCAGCCCGATGTTGAATCTTCTCTGGCTGATGAGAAGACCTATTGGGCTTATTACCCGACCACTCGAAATATTAAGAACGCTATTCGTAATCTGTTTTTGGCATTTCGTATTTTTCCGAAGGAACGTCCGGATGCGGTTGTTTCTGCCGGTGCGGGTGTTGCCGTTCCTTTCTTTGTGGCGGCTAAACTCTTTGGCGTAAAGACTCTTTATATTGAGTGTTTTGACCGCCCGACTCTGCCGACGATGACCGGCAAGATGCTGTACACCTTTGCTGATCGAATTATTGTTCAGAGCGAGGAACAGCAGGAGAATTTCCCTGATTCTCGTGTGATTCATCCTATTTTCTAAGAGTGATGAATTTATCCTGAAAATAGCGTCCTCGCGTGTGCTGAGGGCGTTATTTTCGGGGTATAGTATTTATTAAACATACAGATACGCATAAGTCGTGCGCTCCACTGTGGACTCACCATCCAAGCGAACTAACCACTCGCCAGAGAAGCGTATGCGGAGATTACTCACCATTTTCTCCGGCACGACGCCACCGCGTATACCAATGATGCCCTCCGGATTTTTGCGTCAGGTATACGGGGTTACTACCGATAAATACATAGAGAGGAATAGGCTATGTCTATTCAGAACTTCCCCCGCGTCAGCGTTGATACTTCCAAGTTCGACCTGCCCGTATTTACCCCTGCCGTCGCGCCCGTTCGTATTCCTACCAAGACTTACGATTTGGTGGTGTCCCTCGGTACCGACGTTCACACTTTTGATCGTCTCCTGCGTTGGGTTGAGGCTTATCTTGAAGCTCACCCCGAGGTCACCTGCCTTGTGCAGCATGGCCACACTGCGCCCATTAAGCACGCAGACAACCTTAAGCTTCTTCCCACTTCTGAACTGTTGGACTACTACGCAACCGCACGCGTAGTACTGGTTCAGGGCGGCCCCGGTTCCATCCAGGATGCACGCCGTACCGGCGCCCTGCCCCTGGCTGTTCCGCGCCGCGCAGAGTTCGACGAGGTCGTTGACAACCACCAGGTTCCCTTCACCGCTCTGATGGAGAAGCGCGGTCACGCTGTTGTCGTTGAAAGCCGCGAAGACCTCTTCGACAAGCTGGATCTTGCGCTGGCGAACCCCTCCCTGTTCCGCACCGCTGAGCCTTACATCTCCACCCCGGAGATTTCTGCCGCGCAGCTGGGCGAGGAACTGCAGGATCTGCTCGCGGGCAAGACCCACCGCAAGGATTCCTTCTGGGGTCGCCTGAAGCAGGCTGCTCGCGCACACCGTGCGGGTAAGGCTGAGATGGCTCGCATCGACGCCATGGCTCCCAGCGCCTAACCAGCACCTAAAAGCTTTAGCTTTCTAAGCCCAGCATCCTTAGTGATGCGATGTGGGAGCCACCCGGAGGTGTTTCCCGCATTTTTAGACCGGCATGCGAATCCTCCAACCACCCTGTGAGAGACTGCGGACGTTTTCCCTTGTTCACGGCATATTCTCAGGTGGATTCGCGTCTTTACATTGGTTGCGAAACCCCGCGCACCGTATCCTTAGAAGGGATAATGCGCGGGGTTTTCGCGCACTACGAAAGGAACAATTATGGCAGTTCAGGAATCGACCGTTATCAACGCAAGCGTTGAGCAGGTTATCGAGGCGTTCTCTAGCGAGGATTTCGCACGCTTCGTATGCTCCGAGGTTGGCGTGGAGTTCGGTAGCTTCTCCGTTTCCGGTGACACCTCCGCTGAGTTCACCGCAACCACCGAGCGTACCGTGCCCGCTGAGCGTGTGCCGGACATCGCTCGTAAGTTCGTCAGCAACGGCGTTGCTATGACCCAGGTGGACACCGTAAGCGCACCGGCTGCTGACGGCTCCCGCACCGTTTCTACCGAGGTCAAGGTCAACGGCGTGCCCGTGTCCGCTCAGGCTACTCAGAAGCTGACCCCCGAGGGTGAGCAGACCCGCCTGGACGTCAACGGTGAAGTCTCCTGCTCCATCCCGCTGGTAGGCAAGAAGATTGCAGCCGCTGCTGAGCCTCAGGTTGGCCGCGTGCTGAAGGTTCTGGGCTCCTCCGCTGAGAAGTGGCTGGCACAGCGCTAAAGCTTATGAGACGCTCACCTTTGAGGTGCAGCTGATATACCGCCAATAGGCAAAGGATCCCCGCCGTAAGTATTTACGGCGGGGATCCGTCTTGATGAGTCTTTATGAGCTCTAGCGCACCTACGAGGGCGTAGGAGCATTAGGAGGCGATAATCGCCTCGGAGTATTCGCGCTCGCCAAGCAGCTCAGCGAAGCGCCGCATCTCTACGCGCAGGTCGTGCTCTGCTTCGAGCAGGTCAACGACCTTGCGCAGCTTGGTGCTGGAGGTGTGCTCGGTGTAGGGGAAGTAGTGTACTTCCACGCCAACCTCTGCGAAGCGTGCTTCCAGGGCGTTACCCTTTTCGGTGCCCTTCCAGTCGTCGCCCTTGAAGAAGACGTTGAAGGGCTTCTGCTTCCAGGTTTCGAGCTTGTCGGGGGTGGTTTCAACGTGCACTTCGTCCACGTAGTCGATGTGGCTGACGATAGCGGCACGCTCTTCGATGGGGATGACGGGGCGGCGGCCCTTGGTCACTTCCAGAACGTCATCGTGCACGACGCCTGCAATGAGGTAGTCGCAGTTTTCCTTAGCCTTGCGGAGAATCTCGAGGTGGCCGTAGTGGAAAAGGTCGTAGGCGCCTGCGGCGTAGCCAATAATCATGGGACTTCCTTGTGGTTGGTAGCGGCGATGGTTATTCCGGTGTGGTTGAAGTACCGGAGGGGTGAGAAACATAACCGATATCTGTGGCGAATGCACGAGAATTAGCGAAGATTGTTCAGCATTGAGAAAATATTCTCTCTAAGCTGTTTTTCTTCTCGCTATCACATGAGAATATGCGGGTCCGAAAAGAGTTTCTCGAGGGTGCTGGTTGGGCGCCCTTCGTCCTTTTATTTTACCAGTCACCTTTTTGAGGGAAAAAGGAAAAAATATAAATATGAGGCGGATACAGTGTAGTATCCGCCTCATATTTTCATCCTATTGATTTAAATCAAAGAAATCTTATATCAAGAAAGAGTAGGGAGTAGAATCTCGGCTCGAGTCTCGTTCGGTGCTCACCGCTAAGAGTTCATCGAAAAACATTACACATCCATGCAATATATTGTTGATGGCTCCATTCGATATTTTCGATTGGCGTTCAAATATTGGCTACTTACCGAACAATCCAGCCTACCCCCCCCCCGGCAAAGAATTAGTTCTTCGCGACTGCTTCCTTAGTAGCTTCCTCAACCGCAACCCACGAAAGCATCGCGCACTTCACGCGCGCCATAAACTTCGAAACGCCAGAGAAAGCCGCCATATCGCCGTACTCCTCTTCGTCCAGGGTCACCTTACCACGCGAGCGCAGCATCTCGCGGAACGCATCCACGTGGCTCTGCAGCTCGGAGACGGTCATGCCGGGAGCCATTTCAGAGAGTACGGAGGCGGCAGCCATGGAGATGGAGCAACCGTCGCCTTCCCAGGAGATCGACTCGATGGTCTTCTCGCCGTCCTTCAGCTCGTCAGAAAGCACCACGCGCAGGTTGATTTCGTCGCCGCAGGTGGGGTTGTACTGGTGGTTATCGGCGCTAGCGTGACCGGCGGGTACCTCTACGAGGTGCTCGCCGCTGCGCTGCTTAGAATGCTCCAGAATAATTTCCTGGTACAGGGATTCAAGAGACACGGTGATCTTCTTCCGTCAGTTGGTATGTCTGAAAAATTGGGGCGTTAGCTTCTAGCGCGTCTGCTTTTAGAAGCCGAAGTAGGGGCGCACCTCGGCGAGTGCCTTCAGGAAAGCGTCCACATCTTCGGTGGTGTTATAGATGTAGGTGGAGGCACGGGTTGAGGCGGTCACACCGGCGCAGCGGTGCAGCGGCTGGGCGCAGTGGTGGCCCACGCGCACGGCGATGCCCTGGGTGTCGAGCAGCTGGCCCACGTCGTGCGGGTGCACGCCCTCGATGGCGAGAGCAACCAGGCCGGCACGCTTGGTGGGGTCGGTAGGGCCGAGCAGGCGCACACCGTCAATCTTCTGAACGCCCTCAACGAGGCGGGCACCCAGTTCGTGTTCCCACGCCTCAACGTTCTCCATGCCCAGGTGCTGCAGGTAGCGCACAGCGGCGGCGAAAGCGACTGCCTGCGAGACGCGCTGGGTACCTGCCTCAAACTTGATGGGGGCGGGCATGTACTCGGCGTCCTGCAGACCCACGCGGGTAATCATGGAGCCACCGGTCAGGAAAGGCGGCAGAGCTTCGAGCAGTTCGGCACGGCCGTAGAGCGCACCGATACCGGTGGGTGCCAGCATCTTGTGGCCGGAGAACGCCGCGAAGTCAACGTCCAGGGCGTGGAAATCTACGGGCATGTGCGGTACGGACTGGCAGGCGTCCAGCACGACAAGCGCGCCGTGCTTGCGCGCCATGGCAACCATGCGGGGCACATCGGTAATCGCGCCGGTCACGTTCGAGACGTGAGTAAACGCCACGATGCGGGTCTTCTCGTTGATGATGCCCTCAGCTGCCGCGTAGTCGAGCTGGCCGTCCTCGGTGGAGGGGATGTGGCGCAGAGTCGCGCCAGTACGCTGGGCAAGAATCTGCCAGGGAATGAGGTTCGCGTGGTGCTCAATCTCCGTGGTGACGATTTCATCGCCGGGCTTCAGCGCAAAACGCTCAGCGGCGGGACCGCCGATGCCCTGGGAGGCGTTGCCGATGGAGTAGGCAACCAGGTTCAGTGCCTCGGTTGCGTTGGAGGTCCACACGATTTCTTCGTCAGTGGCACCGACGAAGTTCGCTACGGTGGTGCGCGCATCCTCAAACAGGTCGGTTGCTTCGACCGCGAGGGTGTGGGCGCCGCGGTGTACGGCGGAGTTAGCGTGCAGGTAGAAGTCGCGTTCTGCGTCGAGAACCTGAAGGGGTTTCTGGCTGGTCGCCCCCGAATCCAGGTAGACCAAGGGATGCCCGTTGACCTCAGTGTTGAGGATCGGGAAGTCCTGGCGAAGCTGGCGTACGATCTCGTCGCTCAGCGGGGTGTTGGCGGGGGTGGAGTATTCAGCCACGGGTACCTTCTTCTCTCGCTCATACGCTCCACGGTCGGGTATTTTCCCGTCGTGGAGCGTATAACGTCATTCTTTTCTAGCTTATTCCCTCACCGGGCTCTTGCATAGTTAGGTAGAGCCTAGTTCACACATCGGCCCGCGTCATGCGTTACCCCAGTTCAGCATTGACCCGGTACGGGTCGTACGGCTAGGAGCCTGCTCCGTGGTAGCGTTGCTGGGTTGCCAGCAGGCCTTCCTTCACGAGCATCATGGTGGCATCCGCTGCGTTTGAGATGAGGAAGGGCAGGTCCTTCGCTTCGGTGCTGCTGAAGGGCTTGAGCACGAAATCTGCGGTGTCCATGCGTCCGGGAGGTCGACCGATGCCGGTGCGCACACGGTAGTAGTCCTTGGTGCCCAGCGCCTTGGTGATATCGCGCAGACCGTTATGGCCGCCCTCTCCCCCACCGATCTTGACCTTAATGGTGTCGAAGGGGATATCGAGTTCATCGTGCACAACGATGATGTGGTCGGGGTCGATGCCGTAGAACTTGGCGATGGCGCTGACCGGGCCGCCGGAGGTGTTCATGTAGCCGAGGGACTTCATGAGCACAACCTTGGGTCCGCCAAATCCGAGGCGCCCCTCCAGCACAACCGCGGAGACCTTGGAATGCTTCTTGAAGCTGCCGCCAACTTCCTTGGCGAGCTCGTCCAGCACCATCTGACCAATATTGTGGCGGGTTTTAGCGTAGTTGGGGCCGGGGTTTCCTAGACCCACGATGAGCCAGGTATCAGACATCTCTTCGTGTACCTTTCTGAGTTCGGAGGGACTGCTCCCGCTTCTTGTCTGCGGGGTATGCAAACGGCCCGCACCCCGTATGAGGATGCGGGCCGTTCCCAGCCCGGCTTGTGCCGGTCTATAAGCGTTGAAATCCGCTACTTACGCAACGAACACCAGGTCGATGTGCTGCAGTTCGGGGCGGATGGGGTGGCGCTGAATGTCCTGAACGCGAGCCTTGATGGTCTCACCCTCAACCTCGATAACCAGCACTGCGTCTGCGTTGCGGACTGCCAGGGTGGTCTCGTGACCGGGCAGGGTCAGGTGCTTGGGCTCTGCGCCGTTGCCGTAAACGACAGCGGGGATCTTGCCTGCAACGCGTGCGCGGCGTGCGTAGCCCTTACCGAAGTCAACGCGGGGCTCTGCAACAATCTTGAATTCAGCCATGGGAATCTCCATTTCTGTAGTCTGTACATAACGCGCCAAGAGAAACGGCGCGGATGAAGAATCCGTACGCCACCTCGTCGATAACGGCTCACCGCGTTTGCGGTGGCCCTCGCCTTGGCCAAGACAATATTGTACAGGTTCCCGGCTCTTCTTCAAGGGCCGGGAACCTGTGATATGGCGCTTTTCACGCCTTTTATGCTGTTGTCAGCAGATATAGAGCCAATTCCTTAGAGGATTAGGAGCCCATTTCTGCCAGGTAGGCGGCGAGCGCCTCGCGGTGATCGCGCGGGGTGAAGCCTGCAGCAATCAGCTTGGACAGGTCCATTGCCGAGTTCGTCGGACGGTGAGCGAAGAGCTCAGCGTTGGCGAAGTATTCCTCGGTGGTGGTGTCGCTGACTCGTGCCGGGTCGTGGCCGGTGCCCTCGTACACTGCACGAGCGAACTGCGCCCAGTTGATGATTTCACCGGTGTTCGACACGTTGTAGGTGCCGTATTCAGCGCCGGAGAAGAGCAGGTGCAGGGCAGCTGCTGCCAGGTCCTGGGTGAAGGTCGGGCGGCCCCACTGGTCGGCGACCACGGACGGATCAATACCGCGCTCAGCCAGCGATGCCATGGTGCCCACAAAGTTCTTGCCGGCGCCAACAACCCAGCTGGTGCGCAGGGTGTAGTGCTTACGCCATGCGGCAGCGGCAACCTCACCGGCAGCCTTGGACGCGCCGTAGACACTCAGCGGTGCCAGGGGGTAATCCTCCGGGTATTCCTCGCCCAGGGGCAGGGAGCCGTCAAAGACGTAGTCGGTGGATACGTGAACCAGCGGCAGGTTAGCTTCTTCACAGATGGAGGCAAGAGCACTCACGCCCAGAGCGTTAGCCGCCCAGGCCTCGCGGCGACCCCCGGGGGTTTCAGCCTGATCCACTGCGGTGTATGCTGCAGCGTTGATGACCGCACGGAAGGAGCGCCAGCGGAATGCGTCGCGCCACTGCTCGGGCTTGCCCAGGTCGAGGCGGTCACGATCCACAGCCAGGAAGGGTACGTTCTGCTCGGTGAGCTGGCGAACCAGCTCGGTGCCGAGCTGACCGCCCGCGCCAATGATTAGGATCGGGTCGGCCTCCAGAGGCTTGATCTCGTTCAGACGCGGGTGGTTACGGTCCTTCTCGGAAAGCTCTGCCTTCGCCAGGTCGATGGGCCAGTCAATTGCGACGGTCTCATCGGCAAGGTTCAGGAAGCTGTAGCCGGATACTGCGTCCGCCGACCAGTGGTCGTTCACCAGGTAGGTGTAGGCGGTGTTCTCTTCCAGGGTCTGGAAGGAGTTACCCACGCCGCGGGGCACGAAGATTGCGGTGTCCGGGCCCAGCTCCACGGTGACGACCTTGCCGAAGGACTCGCCGGCACGCAGGTCAACCCACGCACCGAAGATACGACCGGTCGCAACAGAAACGTACTTATCCCACGGCTCGGCATGGATACCGCGGGTGGTACCTACCGAAGCGTTGAACGAGATGTTGTTCTGGACGGGGTTGAAGTCGGGCAGACCGGCTGCGACCATCTTCTCACGCTGCCAGTTTTCCTTGAACCAGCCGCGGTTATCGCCGTGAACCGGCAGGTCAATAATGAGCAGGCCGGGAATCTCGGTTTCAGTAACCTTCAATTCCTTGGTCATTACTGGCCAGCCTTTGCGTACTTAGCCTCAACCTCAGCCTTCAGGGGCTCCCACCAGCCGCGGTTGTCGGTGTACCACTTAATGGTGTCGGCAAGACCGGACTCAAAGTCGGTGAACTTCGGCTCCCAGCCGAGCTCTGCACGCAGGCGGCTACCGTCGATTGCGTAGCGCAGGTCGTGACCGGGGCGGTCAACCACGTGCTCGAAGTCGTTCTCGTCCTTGCCCATCAGACGCAGGATGGTACGCAGAACGGTGATGTTGTTCTCTTCGCCGTCTGCACCGATGAGGTAGGTTTCGCCAATCTTGCCCTGCTCCAGGATGCGCAGCACAGCGGAGGAGTGGTCGGATGCGTGAATCCAGTCGCGAACGTTCAGGCCCTCGCCGTACAGCTTCGGGGTCAGACCTGAGAGGATGTTAGTGATCTGGCGGGGGATGAACTTCTCGATGTGCTGGTAGGGGCCGTAGTTGTTGGAGCAGTTAGAGATGGTTGCTTCAATACCGAAGGAGCGGACCCATGCACGAACGAGCAGGTCGGAGCCTGCCTTAGTGGAGGAGTAAGGGGAAGAGGGGTTGTAGGGGGTGGTTTCGGTGAACTTTGCCGGATCATCCAGCTCGAGGTCGCCGAAGACCTCGTCGGTGGAGATGTGGTGGTAGCGAGTGCCGTGCTTACGGACTGCTTCCAGGAGGCTGAAAGTACCGATGAGGTTAGTGTGGATGAACGGTTCGGGGTTGGACAGGGAGTTGTCGTTGTGCGATTCTGCAGCGTAGTGGACAACGGCGTCTGCCTTGCCGACCAGTTCGTCAGCTAGCTCGCGGTCGGCGATGTCGCCTACGGCGAGCTTGAAGCGGGACTCAGGAAGACCCTCCAAAGACGCAGCATTTGCGGCGTAGGTCATCTTATCCAGCACAGTAATAGTGTGATCAGTGTTATCGATGAGGTGGTGAACAAAGTTCGAACCAATAAAACCGGCACCGCCGGTAACAAGAATGTGAGCCATACGGTAGATTTTACCTGGCTAAACGGTGATTTTTATGCCTCAACAAAGAGATAAACATGACACAATAAGAAGTTATGAAGGGAATTATTCTTGCCGGCGGTACCGGAAGCCGTTTGCACCCTATCACTCAGGGTATTAGCAAGCAGCTCACTCCGGTCTATGACAAGCCGATGATTTACTACCCGCTGTCCACTCTCATGCTGGCGGGTATCCGCGATATTTTGATTATTACCACTCCTACCGACCAGGAGCAGTTCCAGCGACTGCTCGGTGACGGTTCCCGTTTTGGTATTAATCTCGAATACAAGGTGCAGCCTTCTCCGGATGGCCTGGCACAGGCATTTATTCTGGGCGCCGATTTTATCGGCAACGACCCCGTAGCGCTCGTACTCGGTGACAATATCTTCTACGGCCCCGGTCTGGGTACTCAGCTTGCCACCTACGAGCAGAAAGACGGCGCGACCGTCTTCGCTTACCGGGTTGCTGACCCTCGCGCCTACGGCGTGGTGGAGTTCGACGAGAACTTCAACGCGCTGTCCATCGAGGAGAAGCCTGAGAGCCCCAAGAGCGACTACGCTATTCCGGGTCTGTACTTCTACGACTCGAAGGTTGTAGAGTATGCACGCCAGATCAAGCCTTCTCCGCGCGGTGAGTTGGAAATCACTGACCTCAACCGCGTCTACCTGGAACAGGGTAAACTGAAGGTTGAGGTTCTACCTCGCGGTACCGCGTGGCTCGACACCGGAACCTTTGATTCACTCGCTGATGCCACTAACTTCATCCGCACTGTTCAGAGCCGTCAGGGTCTGTCCGTTGGTTGCCCGGAGGAAATTGCGTGGCGCCACGGTTGGCTCTCCGATGAGCAGTTGCGCGACATTGCTACTCCCCTCGTCAAGAGCGGTTACGGTAGCTACCTGCTCGGATTGCTCCGCTAATAAACACCGGGGGATTTTCGTATCCCTTCACCGCCTGCAATAACACTCCACGTCGCAGGTACACTAACTCAAACTTTCTGGAGTATTCTCACTACCATGACCATTTTGGAATTTTTCCGCACCACGAGGGCTAACCTCTGGCTGCTGATCATTGGCATCGTTGTCGGTGCCGCAGCGGGCTTCGGCTATGCTTCTCTCCAGCCGAAGGTCTACGCTGCTTCGTCCTCGGGCTACGTGACCGTGGGTGAGTCCGGTACGGTGGATGTTCTCTCGGGCTCTACAGCCGCTAAGGAGCGCGCTCGCTCCTACGCTGCTATCGTCTCCTCTGAGGCCGTGGCACAGAAGATTAAGCAGAACAACCCCGAACTGTCCCTGAGCACCGGTCAGATTCGTTCTAGCCTCACCGCAACCGCCGGTGACAACGCTGCACTGATTACCGTGAGCGCGAAGGCTTCTTCCCCGAAGAATGCACAGGTTCTCGCTAACAGCGCGCTGCAGGCTACCGCCGACTACATCAAGGAAATTGAGCAGAACCCCGGTAACGCTCAGGCTCTGGTAAACGGCGAAAACACCGGTGCATCCCCGACCGGCGGCAACACTGTTCGCGTGATTCCGCTGAATAACGCAAGCGTGAACCCGCCGCTGGTGGCTCCGAATTACCAGCAGAACACCCTTATCGGTGCTGGCACCGGTTTGGTTCTGGTCTACGCTGCAATCTTCCTGCGCCGAGCACTGGATCAGCGCATCCGCACCCGTGACGACGCTACCAAGGCAACCGGCGCAAGCATCCTCGGTGTTCTGCCCGTCAGTGACGATCTGAACGAAGAGAATATCGTTAACGGTGACACGGATGACCACATCGCACAGGAGTCTATCCGTCAGTTGCGCACCAATCTGCGCTTCGTGAACGTTGACACTCCCCCGCGTTCGTTCATCGTCACCTCTGCAGTGCCCGGTGAAGGTAAGTCGACCGTGTCGCTGTCACTGGCTCGCGCAATGGCTGATGCGGGTTCGCCCGTTATCCTCATTGACGCCGACCTCCGTCGCCCGACCGTGGCTAAGAAGCTGAAGCTCGACGCTAAGGTCGGTCTGACTCAGGTTCTGGCTGGCCAGGTTGAGATTGCTAACGCTGTGCACCAGATCGGTGAGTCGAATCTCTTCGTCCTGCCTGCAGGCCGCATCCCCCCAAACCCCTCCGAGCTTCTGGGTTCCGATAAGATGCGCCAGCTGATTAACGAGCTCTCCGAAGAGTTCATCGTGGTTGTCGACGTTCCGCCGCTGCTGCCCGTGACCGACGCTTCGCTGCTCTCGCACTCCGTGGATGGCGTAATCCTCGTTGGTTCTATCGGCCGAAGCCACCGTGAGCAGATGGCTGAAGCTGCAAGCGTCCTGAAGAAGGTCAACGCGAACCTCCTCGGTATGGTTCTGAACCGTGCGCCCCGTAAGGGTCTGGGTAACTCCTACTACGGCTTCGGTTACGCAAGCTCGTACGTCGGTTACTCCACCTACTACGGTTACGGCAAGGACGGCGACAAGAAGTCGTCGAAGAAGTCCTCGGCTAAGAAGTAATAACGTAATAAGCGCCCTAAATCATAGGGAGCGACTTAGCGACTTAGGGCGGGATGGGCAGTTTTTCTGCCCGTCCCGCCTTATACTTATCTGGTATACATGTGCACCGAAAGGCTATTGTGACCACTCACTCATCCAATACCCCGGAGCCGCAGACTACTCCACTCGCGGCACGGATTCGGCTTGCGCACGCCTACTTCCAGCGGATTGCCGACATGCACTCCATCGATATTCTGCATGTCAAAGGCTACGCTTTCTCCCAGGAAATTTACCGCAAGGGCAGGTACAGCTCCGACGCTGACCTACTCGTCCGTCCCTCTCACGTGGACCGCTTTGTAGAGATCCTTCTGGCAGATGGATGGCGTATCCAAGCCCACTTCGAAACAGGTTCCGTGTTCGAGCACGCGATGACGCTCTACCACGCTTCATGGGGCCTGACTGATATTCATCGTTTCTTCCCCGGTCTGGGACGCCACGGCGACTACGAGAAGGCTTTCGACCGTGTCTGGGCGGCGCGCAAGACCCGTATGATTGCTCACCGTCCCTGCGTTGTCCCCAGCGATTTGGATGCGCGTCTTCTCGTGGTGCTTCACCACGCCCGTGCGGCATCACACTACAGCGCGGATATTAACTATCTGGTTTCTCTGCTCTCGTACTATGATTGGCAGCGCCTACGAGCCCGCGCGGAGGAGCTTGGCTCCTCCCTGGCATATAGCGCGGCTATGGGTGGTCTGGAGCAGTATCGTGACGACCGCGACTACCTGCTGTGGCTGTCGGTCTCACAGGACGTCCCCCACTATATTCAGTGGATCGGGCGCTTGCAGTCGGCGACCACCCTGCACGATAAGCTACGCACCCTCAAGAACATTTTCTTTGTGAATAAGGACCACTTGGCGATGCAACTGGGACGTACTCCCACTAAGGCTGAAATTCGTGCCAAGTTCTTTGAACGATTCGGAATCAAGGTGACAAAATGAGCAATCCGGTAGATTCCCGTCAGACCGTCTACGGTATCCCCGAGAACATCGCGTACGTTCATTCTGAAGAGTTTGCTAAGTACTCCCCCCCGGCAACTTATCTCGCGAATCTTGCCAACGGTGAGCTGTCTATCCTCCAGGATTCAGCATCCATTATTTGGAGTATTTTTGAAGACCCGATGTCTCTACAGGACGCTATCGACGTGCTCTGCGAGATGTATGAACAGCCCGTAGAGACTATGGGGCCGCAGATTGAGGGTTTCATTCCCGAGTTGCTCTCCAAGGGGCTCCTAGAGGTCCTCTGAGGCTCTCTGAATGCATAAAGAAGGCGGAGCAGTAGAAACTTTATAGTTCTACCGCTCCGCCTTCTTCTATGAGCCGTCTAGCTCTTTAGTCTTCGGGCAGAGACTGCATGTACATCTTCAAACGGCTGATGAAACGAGCCTCCGAGAAACCCTCAACGTGCTCACGAATGTAGTCGGCATCCCAGTCATCCGGGTTGAAAGCCTTGAGGGCTTCCACCAACTGCTCCACGGTCGGCTGGTTAATGAACATACCGGTCTTGCCTTCCTGAATGGTATCCAGGAAGCCGCCTGCACGGTAGGCGATTACGGCCTTACCGCTAGCACCCGCTTCCAGCGGGGTAATGCCGAAGTCCTCATAAGAGATAGCCAACAACGCCAGGCAGTGACGGTACGCGTAACGAAGCTGCGCATCCGAAACGCCCGAAGCAATACGAACAGTCGGGCCCGCAAACGCTTCCAGGCGTTCCTTCTCCGGGCCGCGGCCAATCACCAGCAGCTTCTTACCCAACTCATTACACGCCTCGACAGCCTTATCGACGTTCTTGTAGGGCAGCAGACGCGAAACAATTAGGAAGTAATCGTCCGATTCGGTGAACTCTTCCAAACCCGGAATAGGCTCAACCGGTGCGGTGGTATCTACCGAGTGCGGCGGGAAGAAAATCGGGACATCCTTCTTGCCGTACACGTTCTCGATACGCTTCTTAATAACGCTCGCGTTCGCCACGTACACCGCCGAACGGTGAGCCGCCCAGTGATCCCACAGCATCAGTGCAGGACACAGGATCTTCAGTAGCAACGGCACGGGACCGGTGCTCTTCTCACCCAGGTACTGATCGCTCAGGTACAGCCAACGCGCCGGTGAATGGCAGTAGATGAACTTACGACCGGCGAAGTTGAAGCCGTGCGCCCAACCGGTCGTCGACACCACAGCACGCTCAGCCGGCACCTTCAAGAAAGAAGAAGCAAACGGCAAAATCGGCAGAGCCATACGGTGGTTACGACGCAGGTAACCAATCTTGTTCAAAGGACTCGTGATAATCTTCGCGTCCTTGAACTCGGGAAAGGTGCCCTCCGGATCGTACAGAGTCGTGTAAATCGGTGCGTCCGGGAACGCACGGTGCATCGCCAGAACAACACGCTCCGCGCCACCGCGCTGAGTCAGATAGTCGTGAGCAATCGCAATCTCTTCAACCGCCTCAGGCTTCACCAGCGGCACGTAACGGCGCACCAGGCTGCCAAGCTTCTTGAGGCTCTTCGGGATATCAGCAAGCACCGCGTCAGGATTCTTCGGCCCGGTAAACGGAGCGGAGGTCAAGAGCTGAGTGAGTGACATTTCCTTTTCCTCCTAGAAAACTTTCTGCGCACGCTCAGGATAGTGAATACCGGCGTAAGATGCAGCCTCAACCTGCAACGCCACAAGCTTCTCAGCCGCCTTAGCAGGCAATTTCAGCAGAATCTTATCGCTTGCATCGCCGAGAGACTTAATGGTCTTCTCGGTGGTGAAACGAGCGAGGGTCTTGACCAGCAAACCCCATGCGCCCGTCGGGTTCGGGGCGGGGTGCGCTTCCTCGCCGTGCTTACGCACGAAGATGGTGCGGGCAGAACCCGAGTGCAAGGCGCGCAGGGCACGCACTGCAGTGGTAGTAGCAGCCACGTAGTGCTTAGTCGCCAGTTCAGGGGCAATATGGATTTCGCCACCGTGCTGAGCGACCTCGTAGCCCATGTCTACATCTTCCCACCCGTAGAGACGGTACGCGGGGTCGTAGCCACCAATCTCATCGAAGAGCTTCTTCGACATAGACACGTTACCAGCCCAGTAAATCCAGCGCTTCTCAGGCGCAACCTGGTACGCAGCTTCACGGAACTTCTGATCGCGGTAGTTACCGTACACGCGAGAGTAAGGAGTGTCCGGGAACTGGTTCAGGTAAATACCAATCACGCCGTGCTCGCCGGGAGCCTTATGGTACTTGAGGTGGTTTGCAACGTAGTTGGGGTCGGGTTGCAGATCGTCATCGCAACGGATGAGGATATCCGCATCAGCCGCACGGTGACCAGCGTTCAGCGCTGCCACACGACCGCGGTTCTCCTCGAAAACAATCTTGGTCAGGTTCAGCTTGCCTTCTGCAATGTAGCGGTCAAGCACAGCTTCACTGTTATCAATATCGCCGTCGAGGACCACGATAACCTGGAAGTCCTTCTCGGTCTGGGCGGCAAGCGCATCCAGCGGGTAGTGCAGAATATCTGCACCACCACGCGAGGGGATGATAACCGCAGCCTTGTAGCGGTGGGTAGTCGTCATAATTTTCCTTCGGGGTTTGAGTGAGAGGATATCCGTTGGGAATGATCTATCGGTTTAGAAGCACCTTAGCGGATAAAACGTTCCAGAATCTCACCAACACGAACCTTACCTGCTTCAGGCGAGTAGTTCTCCTGCCAACGCCAGAACAGCTCAGAGGTTCGCTCGGCCAGAGCCTCAGTCTCCTCACGTATTTCCTGACCCAGCTTCTCAATAGCCTGGGCAAGAGCCTGCGGCTGGTCAGCAGGCACGACGTACGGGTACGATGCGCCGCCCAGCACCTCCGACAGAGCGCCGGCGTCACTGACAATCACAGGGACGCGTGCGCTCATCGCTTCAGCAACCACCAAGCCAAAGGACTCAGGGGCAATCGAAGGTACAACGAGCATATCGATATCACCGAAAAGACGATCCGGGGTAGTCCAGCCCAAGCGAGTGCTGAACGCAGCAACACGGGCTAGCGCATCCTCAACCTCAGCTCGTTCTTCATCAGATGCGAAGACAGGCTCACCGCCAATCACCAGGTCGTATTCAATGCCGTTAGAGTTCAAGGAACTCATCGCCTGGCACAGGGTTGCGATACCCTTAGACGGAGTCAAACGTCCCAGGTAACCGACTCGGAGTCGGCGCTCCCCCACACGGTGATCCAGCTCGGTGGACACACCGCTGACCCAGTTTGCAAACAGCTCACTACCGGGACAGGCGCGAGCCACATAGCGGCTCGGAACCAGGGTGACAGACGCCTTACGGCGGGCAAAGGGTACAAGCTTAGCGTTCACACCGGTAGGCAGCTGGTGCAGGTGCACGATGCGGTTCTTACGACCGCCGGTAGCCGCTGCAGGGACCAGACCGTTACACCACAGCAGAACATCCTTGTGGCGGGCATGCCAGCTACGCAGAGCCACCATGTACTGAGCTCGGTTCTTAGCCGGCAAGACAATGCGAGGGAACCCCTCATCAGCAGCAGCTTCTACAAGCTGATTCGGCTCGGAAGGACCCACAATAGTGACCTTGTAGCCAAGGCTACGGGCTACGCGAGCAATATTCAGGAGCATGACCTCGCCACCGCCCATATCGCCATTATTGGTAGCTATATAAAGCTCTTTCATCGTTATACTTTCCTTGCCCGCTGACGGATAGAACTGACGTCAAACGATTTAGAAGTAGCCGACTTCTTAGGCGTTTCTTGGTGGGTTACAGAGGTTGCAGCTTCTTTCTCGACGAGCTGGCCGTTCTGTAGCTCAGGTTTTCCATCGCTGCTCTGCACCTTCTGCGTAGCGCCTGGTTCATGATGGCCGCTATCTGAAGCGTCCAGGTCCTTGTCCGGGTTCAGGTACAGCAATGCAAGACCCACCACGATAGCCCAAGGCGCGGTCAAAATAACTTCGCCGAGACGCTGTGATGCAATCAGAATAATGACCATGGCAGCTTCGGCAATAACAATGCGCTGAGCACGCGGCTGTTTCCAGATGAACGCGGCAGAAATCATCAAGGCTACAATCACAATCATATAAATCCAGCCGGCCTCCTGGACCAACGTCATATATGAATTGTGAAAGTAGAAGTAACGATTTTGAAGCGGCACCTGAGCAGTACCCAGACCGCCACCATACCAAGGAACCACATCAATCATGCGGTACATTGCTTCGTCAATTCGCTGACGCAAGAGGTCACTACCGAGTCGATCGGCGAAAGCACCAGCACGCGCAAAATTATCTTCCAGGTAGTTCACGCCTAGGTAGAACAGATACGCCAGGACAGCTTTGCCGAAGAGATTCAGACGATAGGAGAAGTACAACCACAAGATAGCGAAGGCGTATGCTGCCAATGAAGTGCGAGAACCAGTTAGCCACAACATGCCCGCACTAATAGCGATAGCGGCAATGCGGTGGCTTGTCTTTCTGACCATAGCGACAAAGAGGAAACCGAAAAGCGCATAGTAAAGACCCGATTGGTTCTTATCATTGAGCCAACCGGTCAACGTACCGCCATAGTTATCGGGTGCTACACCCGCATAGAAGCCAACGACGTTGACCAAGAGACCAAAGGCCACACCAAACAATAGAGAGCGGATATCCATCTTCTTCTGTGCAATCTGCAGAGCGAGCAGTACCACAACCGCCATACGCACAGCACGGCGAATTGCATACTCAACAGGGAAGCTGTTGAACGTCAAAGTCTCGAATAGTGCCCAACCAATGGCTAGCAGAAGAATCGTAAAGAATAGCCCGTTGTAGGCGTTCTCGATTTTGGCAGGCTTAGTCAAGTTGTAGAGTACAAGCACCATCACCACAACAGTTCCCACTGGCATAGCAAAAAACGCTGTTGTAATACCAATAAAAATCAGGCCAAACCCTGCCCAGAAGTCAAGCATTGACAGTTTCGAAACACTACTAGCAAGGTATTTCGCTTCAGCCTTCGCAGCCTGTCCAAAACGAGTAGCATTGCTCGAAGGGGTACCTGCGGAATCTGGATACTTAGTTCCAGATGCAGGTTGAGAGTGAGCTACAGTCATTTCTTCTCCAAAGTACGAGCGTATATCTCAGTAGTTTGAGCAGCCATCTGCTCATTCGAAATCCAGGTGAAAGGCTCAGACTCACCCTTCTGCAGCTGCGCGCGCATAGCCTGCAGAACATCCTGAGTCAGGGTTGCACTCTGGCGGTCCACCAGCTCGTCGGCGCCCAAAATCTCCGGGTTGCCGCCCACAGCGGTCGCAACGGTCTTCAGACCGGCTGCCTTAGCATCCAGCAGAGTGTAGGAGCAGTTCTCCCACACCGACAGCTGAACAATCATGTCGCTACGACCCATCGCTTCAATCGGGTTAACAAAGCCACTGAAAGTCACCGAATCACCCAGGTTCAGACGCTGAGCCTGAGCCTGCAACTCGGACGCCAAATCACCAGAGCCAGCAATCTCAAGATGAGCATGCGGATAATCAACACGAAGCTGCGCAAAAGCATCCAGCAACACGTCAATGCCCTTCTCAGGGGACAGACGAGACAGCGAAAGAATACGAGGACCAGCCTCGGCGGGTACACGCTGCTGCTCAACAGCCGCGTGTACCTCGGGGATATCCACGCCGTTATACACCAGCTCCACGCCACGAGCGCCCCACTTAGCGCGCATCTGATCGGCAGTAGAACGAGAAACAGCAATCGCCTGATCGGTACCCCACAGTCGCACACGGTGCACGGTCTCCATGAGCTTAGAACGCCAGGAGCTACCGTGGTACACCGAGTCATTACCGGCAATACCGTGCTCAGTGGTCAGAAGCTTCGGCACGCAGGTGCCACGCTTGATAACGCTACGGATGCGTAGCGCGTTGACTACAGCGGTCGCTACAACATCCGCATACGCCAAGTGGCTGTGCACAATATCCGGGCGGAGCTGCTCAACGGCCTTATGCAAAGAAGCAAAGGAAGTCTTAAAACCGTAGTCGGGACCAAACTCAGCCTTGATGACGGTGACGCCCAGTTCCTCAAGGCGGCTCGTGAGCTTACCTTCGGGCGCGAGAACCACCAGGTTAAAGCCGGGGAGCCCGGCACGTGCCATATCGACAACGTGCCGAGCTACTCCACCAAAATCGGGAACCGGAACGACCCATAGAGCCGTTGGTGTAGAGGTCATGCCTTAGTCAACTTTCGAGTGAGGAAAGAACGGAAGGATGCAGAAACCTTAGTTTCAATGGAAATATGCACCAGGTAGGCGAAGACAATCACCAAAACCAATGCAATAACACGTGATCCCCAGGGGCCAGCCACAGGGAAGAACATATCAACAAGCATATAACCGACCATAGCGTGGCCCAAGTAAAGAGGATAGGAAATACGTCCCAAGAAATTCAGCGGACCCTTTGCAAGTACCGGAACGTTCTTCAGGTATACAACGATGAAGAACACCAGACTAATCAGTGCCACACCGATTCCATGAGCAAGATCATGCATCAGCGCTGCATTGAGGGACGCCAGAATCGCAAAGTACGGAATATGCCAGGTGAACTTTCGATCGTGGCTGTACATGAAGAACATCATGCCCAGGCTAAAGAGCGAAGAATGCTCCGCAACCGCAGCCCACACAATCATCTTCGGTGCTCCACCAAGAGAAGCCTCCGGGTGGAAGACCAGACATAGGGCCGTACCGATAACCGACCAGGTGAGCAGAATCGTAGTCAGCTCCCTGCGGTAAATCTTTCCCTTCCGGATGATCAGGTACAGGGCAACCATCACGTAGAACTGCAGCTCCACCGCCAGCGTCCAGTACACCTGATCCACGTTATCCACACGAAGGAAGCGTTGCAGCATCGTCGTGTTAATCAGGACCTGCGGAATCGTAATATGGCGTCCGGGGTTTCCGTAGATGAAATACACCAGAGCCGATACAGCCAGTGCGAACCAATAAGTCGGGTAGATACGAGAAAAACGCGAAATTGCGAACTTCAGTGCCGACCCGCTCTTGATAGCGCTGAGCAGGATCACAAAACCAGAAATGATGAAAAAGAGCTGGACACCCAACTCGCCAAGGGGGATGTCATAGGGTGAAGGAGCAGTCCGCGCATAGTTCTCCGTAGCGGGAACACCCAGGTGATAAATCACCACGGTAATAGCAGCCAGGCCGCGGAACCCGTCTAGCTCCCGGAAACGCCCGGGAGTGATGAAGTCCTGATCCAGAACTTCACCCTCCCGAGCTTTTACGGTCTGAGACTTGGCCATAGACGTCGGTCCTACAGCCACTTCTCGAGGCGGTCCAGTGCGGTGAAGAAGCCTTCACCGTTGTTGATATGGCCCTGCCAGATTTCAGGAATGAAGGATGCCTTCGGTGCCAGCTCACGCAGCTGCTTGCCCAGCGATGCCCAGTCGACATCGCCTTCGCCAACCTGAACGCCCTCACCGTCAACGCCGGTGCCGTCCACCAGGTGCAGGTGGATGGACAGCGGTGCCAGCTGCTCAACAGCCTCCGACAGCGGAATGTTCAGGAAGTTACATGCCAGCATGGTGTGGGAGATATCCAGGCAGAGCGCGGTGTCAAATGCACGCGAGAACTCTGCGGTGTCCTTCGGATCCAGGAACAGGTTGTGGTACTGCTGACCACCCATCAGCCAGGGGTACGGGGGCAGAGTCTGAGCCGCCAGGCGAACGCCGGATGCATCCAGGCGCTTCAGTGCCTCACCGATACGCTCGTACTTCTCAGCACGTGCAGCAGCGGGGATGTGCTTGTCCTTGGTGAAGCCACCCATGGTCACGACCATGACCGGGTCCTCGTCTACGGTGAAGTAGCGGGTCAGGTCACGGGTAATGTCGATGGTGCGCTGAACCTCAGCGATGGAGCGCTCCCACACCTCGGGGTCCTTCGACGCGAGGTCCACCAGGAAGTCGCCTGCGAACAGGTCGGGCAGGTGGGTGGTGAAGCCCATATCCAGCTTGGAGTCAAAGACATCGTCGATGTTGATCTCGAGGTCCTTGTAGGAGAAGTGGAACTCCAGGAAGTCCGGCTTCGCCTCTTCAATCAGCGGCTTGTAGTCGTGGTAACGAACCGGCAGACCCCAGGGACGGTCGAACTTGAAGTCGCGGCGGGTCACCAGGTCGTCCTTCAGGTCGCCCTCGAAGAAGAACGAGCCTTCTTCAACGTCGCGCTGCATGGTGCGGCCCAGCAGCTGCGGCAGGTAGTTCGGCTGCAGACCGCGGCCGGGGGACTTCACAGCAACATCAGCCTCGGTCACGACCTCACCCTTAGCAATGTGGCGGGTAGCAACCAGGGACTTAGCCAGGTTCACGCGGTTCATCAGCTCACCGGTGGACACCTCACGAGGAGCAGCGGAACCAATAGCGGTCTCAACCTCACGGATCTGCTGAACCATTGCCTTGAATTCCTCAGGCAGCAGGGAGACGGTGTGGTCGTTACCCTCGAGGGTCTTGTCGGTGGTGAAGTGCTTCTCAATGATCTTCGCGCCGCGAGCAACAGCAGCAATCGGCACGTGGTAGCCACGCTCGTGACCGGAGTAACCGACCAGGCACTGACCAATCTCAGCCAGGCGGTCCATGTACGCCAGGTTGACGTCCTTGAAGGGTGCCGGGTATGCGGACTGGCACTGCAGCAGAGCGTAGGATGCGCCAGCGTTACGCAGCAGAGCCACGGACTCGCGGATTTCCTCTTCACGGCTCATACCGGTGGAAACCAGCATGGGCAGGCCGCGGGAAGCCACGTCGCGCAGCAGCTCATGGTTGGTCAGGTCGGCAGAAGCAATCTTCATGCCCTGGATACCGTAGTCAACCAGTGCCTGCACGGAGGGTGCGTCCCAGGGGGTGCACATGATGTCCATGTCGTGCTGCTTGACGTGGTCGAAGACCTCGTACATCTGGTCAACGGTCAGGGAGAAGCGGGACAGCAGGTCCAGGGTGTACTGAACGCCCAGGTCCTCACCTGCGGTTGCCGCACCGCGCTGGCGGTACAGGGCGTCCATGTCGCGCAGCTGGAACTTCACAGCGTCCGCGCCGGACTCAACAGCCAGGTCCACCAGTTCCTTAGCGAAGTCGACGCTACCCTGGTGGTTGTTACCAATCTCAGCAATGATGAAGGAGGGGGAATCCTCGCTGATGGTGTGCTTACCGATGCGCAGAACGTCCTGCTCGTCCATTGCCAGCGCCACGAGGTGACCGCGCTCGTCGGTCAGCGGCACGTGGTTGATACCCTTCGCGAAGTATGCGCGCAGGGTCTCGGAATCAGCGTCAGCCGGTGCGGTCTGCGGGTTGGTGTTTGCAGCGTCCAGGGCGCTGGTCTCCAGGGATGCAGTGGGGTTAGCAATCAGCCAACGACGGAAGTCGCCGTCAGAGAGCGAACCGCGCAGGATACCGGACTCGTTCACCAGGAAGATGATGCGCTGGCCGTTAGCAGAAATCTTCTGCAGAGCGTTGAGAATCGGGTCTTCAGCGAAGACCACATAGGGGGCAATATTGCGTTCAATAATCACGATTTTGACCTTTTTGTTTGAGTGTTTAGTTGAATGCCTGAGTGCCGGTCAAGCCGGGAGCGGCAGAGGAGGTACTGCGCGGGTGAAGGTTATTTGCCTTCGGTCAGGATCTGAGTGAGCTGGTGCTCTGCCACGGAGAAGTCAATCAATGCGTCAATGTCAACGCCCTCGATTTCGTCCAGCATAAACAAGTCAATGGTACCGCCGGGGTAGCCAGCCAGGCGGTTGTGGTGGTCCATGTACACGTGGGTCTTGGTAATGTACATCGAACCGTTCTCACGGTAGCGGAAAGTTTCCTTGGTCAGCTCCTGGCGGCGCGGGCGAGCCATAATCTCAAACGCCGCAGTGGGCTCACCGTCAGCGTGCCAGGTCCAGATGAACGGACCAATCGGAATCACACCGACCATGGAGTCCTTGCCATTCTCCGCGAACTGGCGGACCGCACGAGCCAGAGTACCGGGCAGACGCACGGGGCTGGTTGCCTGCAGCAGCATGACTGCCTCGGGTTCCCAACCGTTTTCGGTGTAAAACTCGATAGCGTGCTCGATGACCGGCTCGGTTGCGGTGGTGTCTTCAGCCAGGTGTGCCGGGCGCACGAACGGCACCTCCGCGCCGTACTCGCGGGCGATATCAGCCAGCTGAGCATCATCGGTGGAGACGACAACACGCAGCTCGTGCTCGTCGGCTACTTCTTCCTTAGCGGCCAGTGCCTGCTCGATGGTCCATGCGACCAGCGGCTTACCCGCGATGGTACGCAGGTTCTTACGCGGAATGCCCTTTGAGCCACCGCGCACGGGGATGACGCAGAGAATACGCATTATGCCTCCAAAGTTTCAATCATTAGTTCAGCAATACGCTGTGCCGGTTCCTTCTCCGGCTGAACCGGTGCCGGGGTCGGTTCCTGACCCCACTGGTTCATGCCGTAGCGGTCCCAGAATTCCACCAGCCATGCCGGCGGTGCCGGGTGGTAAACCCACGCCGGGATTCCGCGGATCGCAGCCTCCAAAACGCCGGTAGAGAAGATGGATACCACCGGGTTCGGAACCTCGTTCAGCGGGGTGCCGGAGCGGTCAATGCGGATGCCTTCCTTTTCCCACAGCTGGTGGGTCAGCACCGACAGCTTATCCTTCTCGCTCGGGTGCGGGCGGTAAACACCGCCGAACTTCTTCAAGAAGGAGTGGGAAGCGTACGCGAAGGATGCGCGCGGCAGTTCCGCGCCATGCATCTGTCCCAGGAAGATCGGTTCCAGGTCGTTCTGCTTCTGCGCCTCAACACCAGCAGCCTTCTGCGCTGCGAGGTAGAGCAGCTGCGAACCCACCGCGTGAGTGGTGACATCGCGGCGACCCGATACCCAAAATTCTGCGTCAGCTTCACTGAAAGCCAGCAGGGTGCATCCGACCGGTAGCGGCGGTGCCTGAGGTACCAGCAGACCGTGCTGAACCACCCAGTACTCAGCGCCGATTGCGCGCGAGAACTCGTAGGCTGCCGCACCACGTGCCAGGTAGTGGCCCAGGGAAAGAACCACGCGTACACCGGGCAGTAGCTCCTGCAACTGGTTGCCCGTCACTTCCTGTTTAGTCCAGGCATCACGGCTGTAACGCTCGGTGGCATACTGACCGTTGAGGTACTCCGAGGCGTCCTCGGGAACCCACAGAGCCACGCCCACGTTCTCAAGATACTTGAGAGGCTCCAGCAGAGAGTTACGGCTCGTCGGGGAGAAAGAATCGAGCACGATGAGCACACGGGGTACAGCTCCGCGGGTGTAGAGCACGCCTCCGACGGGGCCTTCCTGCTCGGCAGCACCTCCGCGCAAACGTCCGATAAGACTGCGTGCCTCGGTCTTAGCCCAACGCAGGGTATTCTGGCGCTTCTGCCAGGCAGCCCATGCGTCAATATCAATGGGATAGATCAGGCCCATAGCTGCTCCAAAATCTTTACACGCTGATCGAAAGTGTGCTCAGCCAAAGTACGCTTCTGACCGGCTTCACGAATCTGACGAGCCCACTTCGGCTCACGGAAAATACGGGTACAAATCTCGATGAGCTCATCAATGCTCTCGTAGACCAGAACCTCTTCGCCAGGAATGTAGTAGCGATCCACATCAGCGCGGTCAATCACCTGCAGAGCGCCCACACCGGGAGCCTCAAAGGTACGCATGGTGAAACCATCCTGATTATTGTGGATGTTCAGCGTTGCCGGGGAGGACGCCATAATGCCGTACGCCTCGGAACGGTCAATATCGCGACCTGCGGGCACGCCGGAGTCCTTGAACTGCTTAGTGCGCAGAATGTCATAGGGGTGGCGCGACCAAGCACGACCGTAGGCACGCACCGGCAGACCGGCTGCGACCAGCGCCTGCAGGGTCTCCTCGCGGTTGGGGTACTTAGCACCCACAAAGTTGATGGAGTCCTCGCGCACGGGGACAACCGGGCAGTGGGTGTCGTAGGCGTTAGGCATGTCAAGCACCTCGAAGCCCTGCTCGCGCAGGTGCTGCGCATCCAGCGGGCTGTAGCTTGCCAGCGCGCCCAGGTGGTGCAGGTCCTCTTCGGTGTAGCTCATGCGGCGCATTTCGTCGTAGAGCCAGGTGCCGTAGCGAACGCCGGAGGTCTCCAGCAAATCCCACCATTCGCGGGAGAGCATATCGCCCTTAATGACCAGCACAATATCGGGGCGGAACTCGTTGAAAGCGTCAATCGCCTTACGGGTTGCCTGCGCTGCGAAGCTTTCGGGGCGGTACTTCTCAGGCAGTTCGTGGGCAAGCTTATTGAGGATGCGCTCGGGCAGAGTACCCGGCGCATCGTAGATGTGGGTGCGCACGTCGTATCCGTGCACTTCCAGAGATGCCTGAATTGCCTTCCAGTACCCGTGGAATGCGGGCGAGAGCAATAGAAGTTTGGGCTGAGTCATATGAGGATTGAATCCTGTCGGCGTTTGCTATACGAACCCGCAGGGCAAACCGTACGGTGCTATGTGTTGGAGTGAATGAGGAACGGATAGTTTTACTTCTGATTTGAGGTAAAACATACCTACTAAAATTTTACAACGAAAGCAGGAGACGACACACTCGAGTGCACTGTGTCGCCTCCTACGTTCTATGTGAGCCTTCTTATGAAGGCGGCAAAAAATCTTACGGAACCATCACGGTAAATTCCGGTGGTTTAGCACTTAGTTTTCGCGGCGCTCTGCCTTGGCGATACGCTCCAGCTCGGTGGCGAGGAAGCCACGAGCATCCACGTCCTTATTGCGCAGGCCGCGCACCGAGTTCACCAGGAAGTTCGCGTAGCTGGTAGCACGCAGAGCAACAGCAAGCTTCTTCTCCCAGCCCCACTTATCCGCATAAATGAAACGAGCAGTGGTCAGCCACTGTACACGGCGCTCGGAGGGCGAAGATCCGCCTCCCTCGTGGGTTACGGTTACCGAAGGAATCAGGTAGCGGTCCACACCAGCGTTCGAGAGGCGGTACTGGAAGTCCACTTCTTCGCTGTTCATGTAGAAACGCTCATCCATGCCGCCGAGGCGGTTGAAGGTCGCGCGAGGAACAACCATGCACGCACCCATAACCCAGTCAACCTTCGCGTCGGAGGTGCCGGTGCATGCTTCAACGTCGTGGCCAACGCCGCGGTGCCACCAGTTGGTCGGCTTGAAACGAGCCAGCGGAGTGAACCATTCCCACGCCACATGCGCTGCGGTGGGGAACTTACGTGCCACCCACTGTTGTTTGCCGTCGTGGCCAATGATCTGCGGGCTAGCCAGGATCTCGCCGTGGCGTTCCACGGCTGCGAGCATACGTGAGACGAAGGTGTTATCCAGCTCCAGGTCGCTGTTGAGGATGAAAACCCATTCACCGGTCGCGGCAGCAACACCGGAGTTCACGGCCTTACCGAAACCACCGTTGACGGGGCGGCGGACCACGGTCACGCCCTCCACCTCGGGGAAGGGGGTGGGAGAAACATCATCAGAGACAATAATCTCAATATCGGCGGGATCAATACCCTGCTGAGCGCGCAGAGTGTCGATAATGGCAAGAACCGGTTCCGGCTCGCCGTAGAAAGGAATAACCGCAGATACGCGGGGATGGAAGGTCATGTATTACAATCTTTCTTGAGTGAGAGGGATGATAGAAACCACCGTAGCGGTGGGCTCCATCGTCTCTAGGATTATACAACTTCACTACTTTTTTAGCTGCACTTTTCAATTACTAACGAATACTCACTCACTATCAACTCGCTATCTTACACATCCGAAAGGGGACTTTCTCGTGGATTCTGATACCCAAGCCATCAATGAATCAGAAAGGGTCGCCGTATACACTGTTCAGCAACCCGCTTTTAAACGTGCTGTCAAGACGGTTTACAACTCTATTCACCATAAGTATCTGGCGAAATATATTGACCTTCTACGTCGCGGCGAAAAATTTATTCTTCTTTCCTACCCCATCTCCCGGGGAGGCAATTGGCTGTATCTATGGGCCCGCGCCGCTACTCTGCGCCATCACGGTACCGACAAGGCATCTTTGCTCTACGGCCCCGGAATGGAGGCGTGGACCGAGGAATTCCCGAAGCTTGCCACTATTACGGCTCCTTCGTCAGAGTACAAGTTCTTTACCCGCCGTAGCGGCTACTTCCCGACGGATATTGAGAAGGATATCAGCGAAGAAGATTTGCACTTTTTTATTCGCGAATACCTTCTTTCTTCAGAGGCCTTTAGCGAGCGCCTTGCAAGAATGCAGAATGTAGTGGATGAAAATTCTCTCGTCATTAATGTTCGCCGCGGCGATTACTATTCCGTACCTCAGATTAATGAGGTTTTCGGAATTGATACGGTGACCTACGTGGAGGAAGCACTGAAGAAGCTTCAGGATACCGTTACTCCTTCAAAGATTATTTTTGTATCAGATGATCTTCAGTGGTGCGAGAAAAACCTCTCACATCTGAGCTCAGTAGCACCCTGTATTTTCGAAAAGCAAGGTTCCGGCATGTTCGATGATTTGGCCCTTGTGGCCAGCGCCCCTTACCTGATTCTAACCAATACGACCTTCGGCTATTGGGGCGCTTATATCGGTGAATTGCTATCTCAGAAGATTGTCCTTTCCCCCGATATTCATCAAATTATTCCTGAAGATGCTCGTATCTCTCAGAACCGCCCAAAGATGCACCGCACTCATTGGGTTGCTGTGCATCACCCCGAAGGCAAAAACTGGATTACGGGTGAGCCGCTGTGATTAACACTCTTAAATCCCTCAAGCATCAGCTTTTCCTGCTAAAAATTAATCATGATAAAAAACGCGAAGCCATTGCGCGTCGTGATAGTGCTGAGTTTAAAGAACGTTACGCTTCTCTCGACAAAACATTTACTCGCACAGTTCTCCCCTCCGGCCCCTTTATCTGGGGCATAACCATGGTGAAGAACGAAGCAGATATCGTCGAGCAGACAATCCGACATCTATTCAATCAAGGTGTGGACCATATCTTAGCAGCTGATAATGGCTCTTCAGACGGGACCTATGAGATACTACTCGAACTCAGCAAGATTCTACCTGTGCACGTTATTCAGGACCGTGAACTGGCCTACTACCAATCAGAGAAAATGACTTGGCTTGCTGACCGAGTGATGGAAGCGGGCGCTGAATGGATTATCCCTTTCGACGCTGACGAATTTTGGTACGGTGTTTCTGCGCCACTATCGGAAGTCCTCCGCTCGCAAAAGGGCCACACCATCGAGCTGACGAAGCTGTACAACGTTTTTCCCAGTGTTGAAGGACCTACTCTCGGGATTGATCCAACTCCCCACTGGGATCTGAAAGTGTGTTTCTCACGTTGGGAAAATGCAGTTATCAAAATGGGCAACCACGAGGTCATTGCACCGGGTAAGCAGAAGCTTAATGAGGTTGCTATCATCCACTACCCCTGGCGTTCAAAGGAACAATTTACCCGCAAGCTACGTCAAGGGGCTAAAGCGTTGGAAGCCACCAACCTGCCTGAAGATATGGGCTACCATTGGAGACGTAATGGTGATATAACCGTTGAAAGTGCTACTCCCCTTTGGGAAGCACTTTTACACGGCGAGGTTGACAATGAAACTATCACTTGGCATCCAACCGGCCCTCTTACACCTATTGGCTCTTTGCCTCAAGAGTTTAAAGAAATCGTTCATTTGCTCAAAGAGCAAGACGAGTACAGGTATTTAACACAGATCTTTCCAGACGGTAAAAATACAATATAATATAAAAACAAAAGAAGGGGCTCTCGTTCATGACGAGAGCCCCTTCTTCTGTTAGATATGTAGCCTTGAGACTAATCCGGCAGCTGACCCAGCTTCACCAGGTTAGCGAACTCTGCGTTTGCTCGCTGCACCTCAGCGAAGGTGCCTTGATTAGCAATTCGGCCGTTGGAGAGGTAAACCAGCTGGTCAACATTGCGAACCGTCGATAGACGGTGAGCCACGATAATGACCGTAATATCCTTAGAAATACGTTCGATGGTCTTCGTAATCTTGTGCTCGGTCTCGTTGTCCAATGCGCTGGTCGCTTCATCCAGAATCAACACACTCGGGTTACGGTACAGAGCACGGGCGATACCCAGGCGCTGCTTCTGACCACCCGACAAACGGGTAGCGTTGTAGCCAATCATAGTTTCCAGGCCGTTCTCCAGAGAGTCGATGACCTCGGTCAGAGCAGCCACTTCGAGGCAGTACTTGACGCGTTCCACGTCAATTTCCTCAGGCTTTAGGCCGAACGCCACAGCCTCAAGCACAGTAGAATCTGCGATAAAGACGTCCTGGGGAACGTAGCCGATACGCTGGTGCCAGGAACGCAGATCCTTCAGAATCGACTCACCATTCTGCAACACCTGACCATGGGTCGGCGCAAAGAGACCCAGAATAAGGTCAATCAGAGTAGTCTTACCCGAACCAGAACCACCCACAAAAGCAATTGAGGAGCCCATCGGGATGTCAAGGGTGATGTCCTTCAGCACAGGCTTATCACCGTCAGGGTATTGGAAGGTCAGGTTATCAATCTGGATATTGACCGGCTCAATAGTCTTGTTGATGTATTCGTGGTTCTCCGGGACGACCGGTGCGGAGGGCAACTTGAACATACGCTCTTCAGGAGTAAGGTGTTCAAGCTCTTCCAGCAGTTTCTCGCTGGCATGTTCACCTGCACGGATGCTACCAAGAGAAGCAACCATACGGGTGTAGTTAGGCAAAATACGAATGCAGGCACCAGCAAAGAGAAGCAAATAGCCAGTGCTATCAGCACCTTGCGTAGCGCTCATAAAGGCCAAGAGAGCAGCAATACCAACGATGAAGATGATTTCCAAAGTGTACTTCGGGAAATCGGAGAGGAACGCACTACGCATCGACGCATTAACAGAGTCAATTCGCTTTTCCTGGTAGCGGTAGGTGTAGCGTTCAGTCACACCGTACATGCGGATTTCGCGGAAGCCCACTACAGCTTCAATCGCCGCGTCCAGCGCACCCCTGGTTGCGTTCAGCACGATGACACCCTGTTCGCGGTTCTTGCGCTTGAGCAAAGCCTGCAGTATAAACGAAGCCAAGCCAAAGTACGCAAAGGCGAGGAGAGCGGGTACCGGCATAATGACTAGTAGCATTACCATCAACACAATAATTGACAGTAGGTCACCGATAAAGCCAAGCACACCGTTGACGAAAGTACCATAGGCCTGACCCACCACATCATTTACGGAGTTCAGCACCGGGGCGGTACCGCGCTTACGGTGATCCAGATAGGGCTCGCGCATGTAGCGGTTTAGCAGAGTCACTGAAACGGCGCTCTGCTGGGTGGCGATGAAGCCAAGGCTCCAGCGACGAATAATTAGGGAGAAGACACCCTTGAAAACAAATGCTGCGACAAGAGCCACACCGAAGATAACGATTAGGGTAGGGGTATCCGGATCGCCGAAGAAGTTAGAAACTTTCAGGATGAAGCCTTCACGCGGGGTTCCCATGGCGAGGTTCACCAGAGGAAGCACGAGAGCCACACCAAGCATCTCAAAAAGCGATACCGCAAAGAGACCCAAAACGTTTAGTACCAAGAGCCTAAACTTTTTACCCGGGAAAAAAACCCGGATTTTAGAGTAAACACTCTTCACAATAAAACCTATACCTTCTGTGAATATTTCTTCACAATAAATCGATGAGCCGGACGCTCAATAAAGTAATGAGCCAGAAGCGCGAGAATGGTCGCGATGATAAGAGAAATTACGACATACAGCAGACCAGTTATACCGCCGTGAGCGGAGGCAGCCGAAGGTACCGATCGCACGTAAGCCAGCACCAACTCATGCACCAGGTAGAATGCGAAACTCGCTTCACCAGCAATGACCGCAATCTTCCAGAACACGTTCTTTTCGCGGGGCTGAGCGGAACGCTGGATATCCCAAAGACCCAATACAAGAATCAGTACCGCCCAGACCGGTGCCAGTAGCAGGCCATGAGCCGTCTGTAGCAGGTAGAACTTCGAGCTGACGTACATGGCACCAAGAGCTACAGCAATCATGGCCAAGCAGTGGTAGCCGCGAATCACGGGAACGCGGTGACCATCACGCGCCATGAGAGCAAAGAGGCCCAGAGCCAAGCCAAGTGCGAACTCGCCCGAACGCAGAAGAGGGTTAGCGTACACTACCACATCCATAAAGTTCGACTGGGTAGCCAGAACGTAGGAGACCGATGCCATCAATAGGAACCAACCACCCAGTAGAGCAGCCTTCACACGGTAGTGCATACCATCCAGGCGGTTCAGTACGAACGGGGTCATGAGGTAGAAAAACGCCTCACAGGAGAGCGACCAGCTCACCGCATTATTTGAGAAAATAACTTCCCAGGACGGTACCCATGCCTGCAACAGAAACAGATTCAGTAATGCACTCAGCGGGTTGAGGTCTCCAGCAGAGTTAGACACTCCGAACAGTAGGAGACCCAGCAACGCCACGCAGTAGAAGAAGAAATGCAGGGGGTATACCCTCGCAAAACGGCGAATATAGAAGTTCTTCGCCCCAGCGTTCTTGTTGTACGACCATGCCAACACGAATCCTGAAAGAATAAAGAAGAGCGAAACTCCCACGTAACCGAGACGCGCGCCCGGAAGCCAGTTAGCCCACTGAGTACCGTGGATAACGTGGTACCCGAACACAAGAAGTGCTGCCGGACCGCGCACAGCAGTCAGAGAATCCAACATAATCCTGGATGCTGGGCGTACGGGTGCTGCCATTAAGCATCTCCCTTAGCGATCGAGCTGTCTTCATTCCAGTAACGCCACTGTAGGAATTTGCCACGTATCATCGGCCCCTCAGCTACGAATTTAATACGCGCGTCAGGGCGACCGTGTGAAATGTTATCCCAGACATCCGCAATTTCAGCGTCGCTGAGCTTACTACCTGCTTCCCAATGGGGAGCAAAATAGCTCAAGTCCTCGCCTGTACGCCGAGACATTTCAGTTCCAATGCGCACCTTACGGGCGATCTGAGCAACACCGCGGTACTGCAGGTGAACAATCTCAAGTCTCTGCTCAATATCTCCGAGACGGCACACATCATGGTTACCGGAAATTACCACGGCGAAGGGGTGAGAGCGGAAAGCGCACTTACCCGGGAAGGGGTAGGAAGCGTCCATCACCAATTCGGTGTCGACGATGTTCTCAGGCGAATCAACGGTAGGCACAGTGTGGTGGAATCCGGCATAGTAGATGCCCATGTTATCGGGTGCATTACGTAGGAAATCGCCAAGCTTCTCATCCTCCGCGTACCAGAATTCGTCACCGTCAAAAGGAATAATCCAGCGAGCACCACTACGCCATGCCAAGTGCGAAAGATAGGTAATCTTCTCAGACTGGATATGTCGGTCGCAATTATCTTCAGCAAAGATAAGTCGCGAATCCTCGTTTGCTCGCTGACGCAAGTACTCACGAGTACCATCAGTCGAGAGGTTGTCAGCAACAATAATCCGATCAATGCCCTGGGCAAAAAAATGGTCGAGTACAGAGGGCAAAATATCTAGCTCGTTCTTAACGACAGAAACAGCCCACACTTCCTGACGAGGACCTTTAAGATGCGGTGCAGGAAGGTTATGGACTTTGAGAAAACGAATGGCTTCAACCTGATCTCGCCAGAGTTTAGGGGTGTTTCGCCGTTTAAAGGAATAACTAAGCTGACCCAATTCTGAGCGGATTTTTGAGAGAAGGTTCATGATGCCTTTCTCGACCCGTCACAAATTGCAGACGGGCCCATGTATTTGAGGAGTGATGAGTAGCGTCTAGGCATAATTCTAGCATGCAGGCTTTCTTTAGCTTCGGAGAGATTTCTGTACTTTAGGTCATTTTTAAACGGATGCTTCCACGAATGCTGCTGCTCTTCTAGGCACTTGTAGGGTATTCGCCACACACAGGAAAAGGAAGCGTTGCAGGTACAAGCAACTCGGTATGATAGATACTATTCATTCAGCAAACCCAGCACTTCCGGCTTCCCTGTTCACTGTTGGGTACGTCAACTAGAAAAGGCTTTTTGATGGGCATCTTCAACATCAAGTCCCTCAAGGACAAGTACACGTGGGGGTCCTCCGAGGACAACACCAACTCCGCAGAAACTGCCGAAGCGCAGCCGACAACCACCGCTTCTTCCTCCACAAATATTGCCGACGGAGTCCGCGCCCTCATCAAGAGCAACCCCGAACTGGCGGGCAAGAACCGCCGCGGGGCAGCAGGTCGCGCCATCACCCCCGACGGTTCGCTCCGCGAAGTTATCGAGGACTACGAAGTCCGATCCCCCGCCGCAGTAGCTTCTCAGGAAGTTACCCCTGAAGAAGAGCTCAGCGCCGACGGCACCGCAACCGTTTCCGCGCAGCCTCTCACCCACACCGATATCGAGGCTGCCCCCGGTGACATCCTCGATGGAGACGACAGGCCCGCAGGGCCCAGCATTATCCGCGTGGGTCAGCACAACGCGCCCATCGTCGATGCCGAAGAGCTCGCCAACCCGGAAGAAGCTAATAGTCAGAACGCTGGAAACGCACAGCCCTCCCCCACTACTAACACCCGAGGCGAACGCACCCCGCTGTTCAAGCTCTCCCCCAAAACCCTCAACCGTACCGGCAGCACTAGCGGTGACGGCCCCTTCGAAGCCGTCTTCGTCTGCACCGGCAACATTGCCCGTAGCGCATCCGGTGAGGTCATCTCCAAGCACCTTGCCGCAGAATACGGGCTGGAAGACAAATGGATCTTCTCCAGCGCCGGCACCGGTGCCCTCGTCGGTCACGGCGTCTACGAACATGTGGCCAATGAGCTCATCAAACGAGGCTACAATCCGGAGGGCTTCGCCTCCCGCCAGCTCAACGAGCAGATTATCGAGAACGCCACCATCATTCTGGTTGCCGAGAAGGTTCACGCTGACTGGATTGTGCGCGAGTGGCCCCAGCACCACGCCAAGATTAAGCTGCTCAAGCAGACCGCACGTATCCGTGAGGATGCACGCCGCGCCGAACCGCTGTCCTACCTCTACTCCTACGGTGCCCCTCCGCTCGATAGCGACAAATTGGAAGACCCCTACCGTCGCGGCCCGGCAGCAGCGAAGGTTGCCGTGGACGAGGTGGAGCAGTCCCTGCGCGTGATTCTGCCCTGGCTCGCACAGGCACACCGCTAAGCACGCTGCACCGTATAGAGCACTAACCCGGCAGGGACAATTATCTGTCCCTGCCGGGTTAGCTTTAGCCTCTAGCACACGAAAGTCCCCCACCGACCAACGGTCAGCGGGGGACTTTCTTCACGCTTTGAGAAAGCTTAGTGATCGAAAATCTCGGTCACAGAGCCCTCGTCGAAGACCTCGCGGATAGCGCGAGCGATCAACGGAGCAATGGAGAGAATAGTCAGGTTATCGAACTGCTTCTCTTCCGGCACGGGCAGGGTGTTGGTCACGACGACCTCCACAGCACCGCACTGGGACAGACGCTCAGAAGCCGGATCGGACAGAACCGGGTGAGTTGCCGCGATAATAACTTCCTTCGCACCCTTGTCCATGAGGACCTTCACAGCGCCAGCGATGGTGCCGCCAGTGTCAATCATGTCGTCAATCAGCACGCAGGTACGACCCTCGATGTCACCCACAACAGTCTTAGAAACAGCCTGGTTGGGGACGTTAATGTCGCGGGTCTTGTGCACGAACGCCAGGGGTGCACCATCCAGCAAATCAGCCCAGTGCTCAGCCACACGCACACGACCGGTATCCGGGGATACAACAGTCACGTTGGACAGGTCATCCACGCGCTCGCGGATGTGCTTAGCCAGAACCGGAATCGCGAAGAGGTGATCCAGCGGGCCGTCGAAGAAGCCCTGAATCTGCGAAGTGTGCAGGTCAACGCACATCAGGCGGTCAGCACCAGCGGTCTTGTACAGGTCCGAAATCAGACGTGCCGAGATAGGCTCGCGACCCTTGTGCTTCTTGTCCTGACGAGCATACGGGTAGAAAGGAGACACCACGGTAATGGAACGAGCGGATGCACGCTTGAGCGCATCGATCATAATGATCTGCTCCATGAGCCACTCGTTGATGGGTGCCGGGTGCGACTGAATCACGAAAGCGTCTGCACCGCGTACCGACTCCTCAAAGCGGACGTAGGTCTCGCCGTTGGCGAAGGTGTATGCGGAGGTAGGCAGCAGGTCGTGATCAAGTGCCTGCGCGATCTCCTCGGCAAGCTTGGGGTGTGCTCGACCGGAGACCACTACAAGCTTGCGCTCACCGGGGTTGGTAATCTCGCTACTCATGGTGTTGTTCTTTCCTCGAATTAGGATTCTGCCGGATCCTGAGCGCCAGCAGCCTTAGCAGCCTCGGCGGGTTCGGTACCAGCACGGTTCTTCAGAACCCAGCCATCGATAGTGCGCTGGGAAGTCTCAGAGTAGGCGAGGGCGCCCGCAGGAACATCCTTACGGATTAGCGCGCCCGCGCCGGAGTAGGCACCGTCACCGACAGTGACGGGTGCAATATAAATGCCTGCGGAGCCCATGCGGGCGTGCGCGCCAATAACGGAGCGGTTCTTCACCAGGCCGTTGTAGTTCGCGAAGATAGAGCCAGCACCAATGTTCGCGCCCTCACCGATGGTGGCGTCACCAACGTAGGACAGGTGCGGAATCTTTGCGCCATCACCAATCTGCGAGTTCTTAGCCTCGCAGAAGGTGCCAAGCTTAGCGTCCTTGCCCAGGGTGGTACCGGGGCGCAGGTATGCGAAGGGGCCGACAGTTGCACCTTCGCCAATGACAGCGCCGTGACCGTGCGCGCGGATGACCGTAGCGTCAGCCTCAACGGTCATGTCAGTCAGGGTGGTGTCCGGGCCAATAGTGGCACCGGTAGCAACGGTGGTAGAACCGTGCAACTGGGTTCCGGGCAGCAGGGTTACGTCGTTCTCAATGGTGACGGTGACGTCGATCCAGGTGTTCTCAGGATCAACGACGGTCACGCCGTTACGCATGTGAGCCTCAAGGATGCGGTTGTTGAGCATACGGCCCAACTGAGCCAGCTGCACGCGGTCGTTAGCGCCCTCAACCTCCCAGCGGTCCTCAATGGCCAGGGCGGAGGTACGGTGACCCTTCGAACGGGCGATGGACAGCACGTCGGTAATGTACTTCTCATCCTGAGCGTTATCGGTGGTCACCTCAAGCAGGGCTTCGCGCAACACGTCGGCGTCAAAAGCGTAAATACCGGAGTTAATTTCGGTAATTTCGAGCTCTTCGGGGGAAGCGTCCTTCGCCTCAACAATGGCGGTCACTTCGCCGACCTGGTTACGGACAATACGACCGTACGCGCCGGGCTCATCCACGTGAGTGGTCAGAACGGTCACAGAGTTCTTGTCGCCTTCGTGGAAGGCAATCAGTTCGCGCAGGGTCTCAGGGCGCAGCAGGGGAACATCGCCATAGGTCACCAGGACGGTGCCGGAAACGGGAGCCTGCGCATCCAGAGCGTTCAGGCCGACCTCAACAGCGCGGCCGGTACCCGGAATCTCATCCTGGTCAACAATGGTTACTTCAGGATCAAACGCAAGCACATGCTCAGCGACCTTATCGCGCTGGTGGCGTACCACAACAGCGAGGCGCTCAGGGTTCAGATTACGTGCAGCGGCGACAGCATGCTCAACCATGGACCGCCCACCGATGCCGTGCATGACCTTGGGGGTAGCGGACTTCATACGCGTACCAGCGCCTGCGGCGAGAACAATCACTGCAGAGGGTGCCAGTTCAGTATTCACTGGAAAGACTCCTTAGACGAGGTTGTAAGAGTGAGGAGTGAGCACAGGCCGCTAACTCTCTATCAACGGTGCCGTTGAGTGCTTACGCTCCGCCACTAGGACTCGAACCTAGACAAACGGCTCCAAAGGCCGCTGTGCTGCCATTACACCATGGCGGATTATCCATACATTCACATGAGTTCCTGGTAACAGGCCCTCATTGTCATTGACCGCCATTTTGGGTATAGAACAGCGCAATGCAGGAAATGCTTTCCTCAGTTTATCAAACATCTGCGCTCAACTGAGCCGCGCACCCCGCAAACCCCACAGCTTTTCTTACCGCTACCAGGCACCCCCTCATCAAAGCTTGGAGCGCTACTTGAAGTGAAGACTCACCCTGTACCCTAGAAGGCGTGGCACATCTACTTGGCGGCGAATCGCTGCACCTCGAATTCCCTACCCGAACCATCTTTGAAGGCATCACGGTCGGTCTGAACGAAGGCGACCGCATCGGCATTGTCGGTCGCAACGGCGACGGCAAGTCCACCCTCATGAAGATCCTTGCCGGCCGGCTCGAACCGGACTCCGGCCGTGTGACCGTGCGCGGCGGCACCCGCATCGGCTATCTTGACCAGTCAGATATCCTCGACGACGACCACACCGTCGGCTACGCGATTGTGGGCGATACCCCCGAGTACGAATGGGCCTCGCAGGCACGCATCCGCGATGTCATCTCCGGTCTGGTCTCTGACCTGCCCTGGGAGGCACCCGTCTCTTCGCTCTCCGGCGGTCAGCGCCGACGCGTAGCGCTCGCCTCCCTGCTCGCGCAGGAGTGGGACGTGCTCATGCTCGACGAGCCCACCAACCACCTGGACGTTGAAGCCATCACCTGGCTCGCCAACCACCTGAAGTCCCGTTGGCCCAAGAATGCTGGCGGTCTTATGGTTGTCACCCATGACCGCTGGTTCCTCGACGAAATCTGTACCGACACCTGGGAGGTGCACGACCGTATCGTCGAGCCCTTCGAGGGCGGCTACGCGGCGTACATCCTGCAGCGTGTAGAGCGTGACCGTCAGGCAGCCGCAGCGGAGGCGAAGCGTCAGAACCTCATGCGTAAGGAACTCGCCTGGTTGCGCCGCGGCGCGCCCGCGCGTACCTCCAAGCCGAAGTTCCGCATTGATGCCGCCAACGCCCTCATCGCGGATGTTCCGCCGGTGCGTGACACCGTGGAGCTGAAGAAGATGGCGGTCTCCCGCCTCGGCAAGGACGTGGTGGATCTCGAAAACGTTTCCGTCGTCTACGACGACCCCTCGCTGCCCGGCGGTAAGCGCCCGGTGCTGAAGAAGGTCACCTGGCGTATTGCCCCCGGCGAGCGCACCGGCATCCTAGGCGTGAATGGCGCGGGTAAGTCCACCCTGCTCTCTCTGGTGACCGGCGCGCTGAAGCCGACCGAGGGCCGTGTCAAGCATGGTAAGACCGTGAAGATCGCGACCCTGACTCAGCAGCTTGATGAGCTCAACGAGGTTGCTAACGACCGCGTCTCGGATGTGATTGGCCGCAAGAAGCGCAGCTACATTGCCGAGGGTAAGGAGCTGTCCCCCTCGCAGATGCTGGAGCGTCTGGGCTTTACGAGCGCGCAGCTGTCTACCCCTGTCAAGGACCTTTCGGGTGGTCAGAAGCGTCGCCTGCAGCTCATGCTGATTCTGCTGGATGAGCCGAACGTGCTGATTCTCGATGAGCCGTCCAATGACTTGGACACCGATATGCTCGCCGCAATGGAGGACCTGCTGGACACCTGGCCGGGTACCCTGCTGGTGGTCAGCCACGACCGTTACCTCATGGAGCGCGTCACCGATCAGCAGTACGCCGTGATTGACGGTTCATTCCGTCACCTGCCCGGTGGTGTGGACGATTACTTGGCGCTCTCTGCAGCCGGTGCTGGTGGTTCTGCCGCCGGTAGCGCCCAGGCGCGTACCGCCTCCTCGGCGCAGGCGTCTGCTGAGCCGGACGCCCCGAAGGTCTCCGGCGCCGAGTTGCGTGCGGCACAGAAGGAGTCCGGCGCGATTGAGCGCCGCCTCGCCAAGCTCGCTGCAGAGCAGGAGAAGCTCTCTGAGCAGATGAGTGCGCACGACGCCTCCGACTACGCCGGTTTGGCGGCACTCGGCGAGCAGCAGCAGACACTTCAGGATGAGATTGACGAGCTAGAAATGCGCTGGCTCGAACTCTCCGAGCTACTGGGCTAAGGTCTATTAACGTAGAGGAATGCCGGTTCTAGATTCAATCTAGAACCGGCATTCGTGCATATACTCAGCTCTCTGTTACAGCGGTAGCTAACGGTGAATAGATTCGAAAAGCTTCTCCCAATGCCGAACAACATATTCGGGAGAGAAAGTGCGAGACTTTTCAAGACACAACGCAGACTTTTTAGCCCGCAACTGAGCATCGCTCATCGCCAGACGCATTTGCTCAGTTAGAGCCTCAACGCTGGGCTCCTCCGCAAGATACCCCACTTCAGGAACCATCTCTCGAAGTGCCCACGAGGAAGGATAGGAAATGAGAGGAGTTCCTACCTGCATAGCCTCCAAGAAAGACATCGGAAGACCTTCGAAATCCGATGCCATAACAGCTAGCGAACTCTCAGCGAATGTCTCAAGTACTTCCTCTGCATTGAGCACGCCCCCTAGCTCAACACGCTGAGCAGTTTTTACATCAAGCTGAGCTAGGTATTTCTTAACGGCGAGGATTTCCTCTTCCAAACCGTTACCGTTAATACGCAATACCCATTCAGGGAAATCAGCAGCACACGCGGTAAAACTTTCGAAGATACGATTCAGGCCTTTTTCAGGTCCATATCGTCCTACGAATTGGATAATGGGCTTCTTCTCAATTTCACGGACCTTCTCACAAGCTTCTTCTGAGAGAGGTTCCACCGGGTTAGGAACAGCCTCTACAGGGCAGTTCAGCCACTGAGCAAACAGCTTAGCGTCTCCCTCAGATAGCGTTACAAACGAGTCATAAGACGCGGCAACCTTACGGAGGGTCTTTTCCTCCTCCAAACGATAGGTGCTGTTGTAGCCGTTATGAAACTCGTGGATGTACCCAATTCCCTTTTTATGATCGGATTGAGCGTACTTCGCCATGTAATCTGCCGTCTTCGCCATGGACGTCAAAACAACAGTATCCTTGCCGAAGGAGCGCAGATAGCGGCGGGTTCGGAAAGTGTTATAGCAGTCCCACAGGACCGTAAAACACTTTTTAGCTGCCAATGCAGCTCCCAGAGGACCGGGATTGTTGTACACCAGTCGGTTATGGGTTGTTTTATTCACCAGAGGGCCTGAATTAACCACAAAATCCGGCTCAATAGCGTCCGGATGACCGGCGGTATTGTCGAAGAGCGCCATATAACTTACGTTGTACCCAGCTTCTTCGAAAGCCCTACCCAAAATCCTGTTGACGGTCGTAATACCGCCCAGAATGCTATAACGGTCCTGCGCAACAATAATGTTTTCAACCTTCATCCATACTCACCCTTTATAAATAATAGATAGTAGCTAGCGGAAACGAATGAATATTAGCTTGTGTATACGTGCCAAATACTAATAATACAGAATCGCAGTGACCGCGCTCACCGCGTGGTTGCCCGTGGCACAGAGAGAAGTAGCGAGAGCCTCCGCTCGATTCTGCGAAGAAGTCAGCAGAAGCACCGTCGGACCGGAACCGGACACCAGGGATGCATATACGCCCTCGCTATCGCGTAGGTCCAGGGTCTGTTCCAGCTGCGGGGCGCACGAAAGCGCCGGAGCCTGCAGGTCGTTACGTAGCAGCGGTGCCAAGGAGGCGAGCGCCGCCTCCGAACCGTCATAGGAGCTCAGCACAGACAGAAGCTCCGCGGGTTCCACCAGCTCACCGGAGGCGGGGTACAGCCCCGAGGCGCGGCCCGCGTCCAGTTGCTTGAATACGCTGGGGGTGGAGAGGCCAAACTGAGCGGCGACAATCACCAGGTGCAGAGGTTCCCGAGGCGCCGCAACGTTCTGCAGCTCGGTACCGGTCCCCTGCCCCAGGGCAAGAGTCTGACCGAGCGCGGCGCGCACGCTAAAGGGAATATCGGCGCCCAGCTGCGCGGCAAGACGCTCATAATCTGCCTGGGCCAGGAGCGCATCGGTGCGGCCGGTCGCGTGCAGATAGCGGTCCGTAGCAATGAGGGCGGCAGCCGCATCCGCTGAGCCGCCCGCCATGCCACCAGACACGGGCACAGCCTTCGCAATATGCAGGTGCAGTTCCGGGGCAGAATCACTACCGTGCTCCGCAAGAATCAGCTCGGCGGCACGGTACACGAGGTTCCGCTCATCCATCGGCACAGCGGCAGGGTCAAACTGCCCCGCCTGCATCTGCTGATCCACCAGGGAGCCTGGCACAATATCCATGCTCAAGCTCAGCCCCGGTGCCTGCCCTTCAGAGACCGTGATGGTCTCCGTCAAAGAGACCGCCGCAAAAAGTGTAGTCAACGGGTGGTAGCCGTCCGGGCGGACATCCCCCACGGCGAGGTACAGATTGACCTTACCGGGAGCATCAACCGAAATAGCGACCTGGGAGGGGGTACTCATCAGCACATACACCTTTCGCGCGGGAATTCGCGTGAGAACGTCAGGGAAAAATTCAAAAGCGGAAGAAGCTACTCTGCTACAGGCTCAGCCGGAATGGTCAGCGACGCCTCCGCAATGCGGATAAAGCCGTGAATATCCAGCTTCTCGCCGCGTTCCGTCGGAGCGATACCGGCAGCCACCAGAATCTGCTCCGCACGCGCACCCGACCCAGCCCAGGAGCTCAACGCAGCGCGCAGAGTCTTACGGCGCTGAGCGAAAGCAGCGTCCACAATCGTGAACACCAGGTCGCGGTCCACGGTAGAGAGAGGCTCCTTGCGCATACGGAAACCCACCAGACCCGAGTTAATCTTCGGCGCAGGCCAGAACACGTTCTTGCCAATCACGCCCGCCTTATACACCTCAGCATACCAATTAGCCTTCACCGAGGGCACACCGTAAATCTTTGAACCCGGGGTCGCCGAAAGACGGTCGGCAACCTCGTCCTGAACCATCACCAGGGCGTGACGAATGCTCGGGAACTGCGCAAACAAGTGCAGAAGCACCGGAACCGCCACGTTATAGGGCAGGTTCGCCACCAGAGCATCCGGAATACGAGGTAGCTCGGTGACCTTCAGAGCGTCCATGAGCACCACGTCAATATCGCCCGCCTTCTCAGGGCGGAACTTCTCAATCGTGTGCGGAAGCTGCTGAGCCAGCGGCGGGTCAATCTCAACCGCCACCATGTCCTTCGCAGCGTCGAGGATACCGAGGGTCAACGAGCCCAGGCCGGGGCCGACCTCCAGCACCGTCTCCTCCGGTGAAATCTCTGCCGCGTTGACAATACGACGAATCGTATTGGGGTCAATCACAAAGTTCTGCCCAAGAGTCTTCGTCGGACGAATACCGAGCATCTCGGCAAGCTCACGAATCTCAGCAGGGCCGAGCAAGGGCAGATCGTTCACAGCGTTCCTTCACGTAGGTGGATGGTGGGGAGGTTACAGTTTAGGTTACCGCGAGAAACGCTGCTTTACCTCATCAACAGTGGCGTCCAGAGCGTTCTTCGCATTTGCAATACGCATCTTCGGAGCCAACGCAATGCGCAAACGATCCAGAGCACTCGAACCCTTCTGGTTCTCAGCCAGCATCTCCAGGTGGCTCTTGCCGGATTCCAGGATGACGCTGCTACCTTCCCAGTCGCACAGGCCAGGCTGCACAAAACGCACATCCACTCCCCACTGCTGGTACAGCTTGTAATCGTCAGCCACAGTGCCCGGCACCTTGTCCTCAAACTGCTTGAGCAGCAGCTCAGCACCCGAACGGGAAATCAAGTACAGACCGGTGCAGCCCAGGCGGGTCGAACCGTACAGCTTACCCATACGGTACTTACTGTGTACAAAAGGAGACAGCAAAGACAGGCGAATGTAGTCCATGCGCGGGTTCATGGTGCCCGCCTTGAACGAGTGCCCATCGGACAGGTTCACCATCTGAACCTGCGGGTACTTGGTGATGATTGCATTCACCACCGCCTCAGCATCCGGAGAAATAAAGCTGTCATCCTCAGCAATCAGAGCCCAGTCAGCATCCGAGGCGACAAAGTCCTCCCACATCTTCATGTGGCTGAGCATGCAACCCTTCTCCGCGGGGCTAGGGTCGCGATGCCAGCGATTGCGGAAAAACTCAACGTCAAATTCGTCATCAGTGACGTGATCATCACGGTTATCCACCGCAGAATAACGAACAAAATCCTTCGCGGGTACGCCCACCGAATAGAACGATTCAAAACGGTTCGCGCCATCCAGGCCCAGAACATACTTCAGAATCTTTGCCATAGTGTCCTCCTAAAGCACCAGCCATGGGGTGCTCAACATAAACTCTTGCAGGGATGTTTGCAGCACCAAATTTTGAACACGTTATTGAGGCACCATACGTGCCTAAATACTGCAGACCAGATCATGGCATAGCTGTTTGAGTGAATTGTTTGTAGTTGCTACAGTCTAGCACACAGACACGCACCGCGAGGCGACTCAGAGTAGCTACCCGCTACAGGGTGTACTACACGCCTACCACTGACCGTAAACCCGCTCCGAATTCTCACGGATACGGCGGCAGAGCGCCTCCAACTCCTCACCGCGGTGAGCCGCCATGAACCGCACCGTGTAATTCGTCATGTAGGACGCATTCGGGCGGCCACGGAACGGATGCGGGGTCAAGAACGGTGCATCCGTCTCAGCCAGCATCAGCTCCGGGCGAGCCATCGCCAACGACTCCTGAATACCCTTCGAGTTCTTGAACGTCACCGTGCCGGCAAAGCTCATGTACCAGCCGCGCTCATTACAGATCGTGGCAAGCTCCGGGCCACCCGAATAGCAGTGGAACACGGTACGTTCCGGCGCGCCCTCTTCATCCAGGATGCGCACAACGTCCTCGTGCGCGTCACGGTCGTGGATCTGCAGCGCCAGGTTGTGCTTCTTCGCAATGCGAATATGCTCACGGAAGCTGTAGTGTTGCGCCTCCTTGCCTTCTTCGCCGGTGCGGAAATAGTCCAGGCCGGTCTCGCCGATAGCGCGCACACGGTCGGCGGTGGCGAGCTCGTCGAGGGTGGCGAGCGCCGCCTCCAGCTGACCGGCTGCCGCCAGCTCGGGGGCGGTGTTGGGGTGAATCGCAATGGCGGCGAGGACACGCTCATCAGCCTGCGCGGCGGCGACCGCGTACAGGGAGGAGGGGATATCGCATCCGACCTGCACGATTGCGGCGATGCCGAGCTTTTCGCCGGCGTCGAGTGCGTCACGGGCGCTGATTTCTACTTCTCCGTCGAGCAGGTCCATGTGGGTGTGGTTATCCACGATGGGGTACGGTAGCGGCTCGGGGGCGGGCGGGAAGACCAGGTTGCGGCTGCGGCCGTTCTCGCCGGTGGTGGAGCGGCGGCGGGTTCCTTCTCCCCCTTCGGCGTCGCTGATGCCGGTGTAGAGTTCCGCCTGATAGGGTGCGGGTACTTCACCGGGGACAGGCTCCCAGCCGTTAGGCAGGGCGGTTGCCCGAAGTGCCGCGGGGGTGGGCAGGGTGTAGTTCGCCAGGGTGGCAAGGGAGTTCAGGTACTCCTGGGTGATTTCAGGACCGGGGTGGCTCTGACACATTGATAAATCCTCGGGATAAAACTTAGGGGTAAAACTGGGGTGAAGCTGCGAGGTGACTCTGGGTTACTCTGAGCGGGCAGCCAGTGCCGCCTCGTACAGGTCACGCTTGGAGGTGCCGGTCTCGGCGGCGACCGCAGCGCAGGCGCTCTTGAGGCGCTCGCCGCCCGCTACACGGTCGAGGACCAGCTGCACTACGTCCTGCGCTTGGGGGGTTTCGGGGGCTTGAGCTCCCTCAACAATAATGACGATTTCGCCGCGGACGCGCTCAGACTCAGCCCATTCGGCAAGCTCAGCCAGGGTACCGCGTCGAACCTCTTCGTGGAGCTTGGTTAGCTCACGGCTGACCGTTCCGCGGCGGTTGGCGCCGAAGGTCTGCACGAAGTCTGCCAGGGTTGCGGCGGTGCGGTGCGGGGATTCGTAGAAGATCATGGTGCGCTCCTCCCCCGCCAGCGATGCGAGGCGGCGGGTGCGCTCGGAGCCCTTGCGGGCGAGGAAACCTTCGAAGGTGAATCGTCCGGTGGGCAGGCCGGAGAGCGCGAGGGCGGTCAACGCCGCGGAGGGGCCTGGCACCACGGTGAAGGGCAGATCGGCTTCCGCGACGGCTGCGGCGGCAACGTAGCCAGGGTCGGAGATGGTGGGCATGCCCGCATCCGAGAGCAGCAGCACGCGCTGACCGTCCTGTACCGCTTGCACGATGGTTTCGCTACGTTCTTCTTCGTTGTGGTCGTGGTTGACGATGACGCGGCCGCGGGTGCGCACGCCAAGCCCGGAGGCGAGGGTTCGTAGCTTGCGGGTATCTTCAACGGCGATGAGGTCTGCAGTGGCGAGGGCTGAGCGCAGTCGGTCGGAGGCGTCGGCGAGGTTGCCGATGGGGGTGCCACCGAGGATGAGCACGCCGCCTTCTTCGGAGGTGACAGCAGTGTCAGCGGTATCAGCCTCGGGTGCCTCGACCGTTTCTGAGGGGTCGGTGGTTTCTTCGGTGTATTCTGCGGGTGCGGTCATGGCAGGCCTCGTGTCTGTGTCTGGTCTTCGTGTACCCACTAAGTGTAACGTCCGCGCTCTGTCCTGCGCCGGGTGGGGTGCCGGGTGGGCTTGCCCGACGCGTCATATAAGCCATTCACGGGCTGAAATGGTGCATCGTGCGTTCTGACCCTTTAGGATTGATGGGGTGAAGATACCTAAGCTACTTTCTCCCGCATCTGCCGCTCCGGTTGGTTCGACTGGTTCGTCCCGTTCTTCCTCTGAACATGGTCGTTACAGCCTCGATTCTCTGCTGGATGCGCTCGCTGTTGCCTATATTCGTGCCCCGCGTTGGGGCTGGTTGGCGCCTGCATTGATTGTGCTGGTTGCCGGTATTCTGCGTTTTTATAATTTGGCGCATCCGAATGCAATTGTTTTTGATGAAACCTACTACGCCAAGGATGCCTACTCGTATCTGCATTATGGCTATGAGTTGAGCTGGTCGAAGGACGCCAATGCTTCCTTTGCCGCCGGCAACCCGTCGGGTCTGTTGACGGATTCGCCGGAGTATGTGGTGCATCCGCCGTTGGGTAAGTGGATGATTGCCGCGGGCATGGCGATTTTTGGTGATAATAATCCCTTTGGTTGGCGTGTTTCTGCTGCGGTGATTGGCACCCTGTCGGTGGCGTTAATTGCCTATGCTGGCTGGTTGCTGTTCCGTTCGATGACGGTGGCGACTATTGCGGCGCTGCTGGCCACGGTAGATGGTCTGATGCTGGTGGAGTCTCGTTTGGCTCTGCTGGATGTTTTCCAGATGTTCTGGATTCTCGCGACTTTTGTGTGTCTGGTGCTTGACCGTATTCAGGCGCGGCGCGTGTTGGCGCGCAATATTGCGGAGGTGGCACGTCAGAATAGCGGTGTGCTTCCGCCGATGCCGTGGGGCCCGAGCATGGGTCTGCGCCTGTGGCGTTTCGCTGCCGGTGTGTGCGCCGGTGCTGCGGTTGGCGTGAAGTGGAATTCGCTGTTCTTCGTTGCGGCGATGGGTCTGCTGACGGTGTTCTGGGATATTAATGCTCGCCGTATTGTGGGTCTGAACAAGTGGGGTTTGACGGCGCTGGTGCGTGACGGCATCCCCGCGTTCTTCCAGATAATTGGTGTGGGTCTGCTGGTGTATCTGAGCACCTGGGCGGGCTGGTTCCAGTCGTCGAATGCGTATTTCCGCCACTGGGCGGTTGAGAACCCGGGCAAGGGCGTCATGTGGCTTCCTGAGGATTTGCGTTCCCTGTGGGAGTACCATGTCTCGGCGTTTAAGTTCCATTCTGGTTTGAGCAGCCCGCACACGTATTCTTCGCAGGCGTGGCAGTGGCTGATTTTGGGCCGCCCGACCTCGTACTACTATGAGTCGCCGAAGCTTGGCTCTTCTGGTTGTACCGTGAACTCTTGTTCCGAGGCTATTTTGAATATCGGTAACCCGGCGATTTGGTGGGCTTTTATTCCGGCGATTATTGTGGCGCTTCTGGTTCTGCTGCTGAAGCGGGATTGGCGTTTTGGTGCGTTGCTGGTTGTGTTCGGTGCTGGCTATTTCCCGTGGTTTATGTACCCAACTCGCACGATGTTCTACTTCTACGCGCTGTCCTTTGAGCCGTTCCTGATCCTGCTGCTGGCGGGTGTTTTGGGTCTGGCGCTGTCGGGTGCTCGCGGTTCGGTGTTGCGTGCTCGTGTGGGCGTGACGCTGGTGGCGATTTACCTGGTGGGTGTGCTGGTGTTGAGCGCGTACTTTATGCCGTTGTGGACTGCTCAGGTGATTCCGTATGAGCAGTGGTATTCGCGTATGTGGTTTAAGTCCTGGATTTAGGTTTGGGCTTTAGGCTCGGGTTTTAGGCCGGGGTTTAGACCTGAGTTTAGGCACAAGCGATGCGAGCTTGGGTATAGCAAAGGGGGCTGGGTTCTACCGTGTGGTAGAGCCCAGCCCCCTTTGGGTGCCCTGTCCACGCTGGTTCGCGCGGTGAAGTGGCTGATGGTTTTAGTTGTCGCCGACTCGTGCGGAGGCGAGTTTGACGCGCAGTTCCTGGCGTTCCTGGCGGCGGCGTTCTGCCTTGAGCTTGCGGTATTTGGTGGGCCAGGTGGTCACGAGCAGGAGGGTAATCTGCGCTGCCACGAGGACCGCTACAGCGATTGCAGCGTCGATCCAGAATTGCGGCGGGTAGAGGCGGATGAGGGTGCTTCGTACGGAAAACTCCCAGTTGCCCTGAGGGAAGAACACCTGGTGGAAGGTGGTGAACAACCATTCCCAGCCGAAGACGCCCATAACGCCGAGCACCACGATGAGCCCCAGGGTAATCCATGCGCCGCAGAAGAGGCTACGGCGGATGGTTCCGGGAGCGCGCTCGCGCAGGGAGATACTACTAAAGAGCGTCAGCAGGAAGAGCGCGGCAACGGCTACGGTGGCGATGAGCAGTACCCACTTCACGTCGTGCATGTGGTTTACTTCTGCTTCGGTGAAGGCGAGGGTGTTGTCGGCACCGGTGGTGACGCGGGCGAGGTATTCTCGCGGCGCGAAGTTGTTGATGTAGTCCACACCGTAGGAGCCCAGGCGCATCCTCTCGATGAGGTAGTAGCCGTAGCTGTCTTCGGGGAATCCGGGGCGGTGGTATTCGAGCCAGAGGAAGGGTGCAGAGGCTACGGCACGGATCGCGATCATGAGTACGGTCAGCGGTACGGTGAGCGCGATGAGGGCTACACGAAGCTTGAGGAAGCGTGGGGTGTCTTCCACGGCGTCTTCGCGGGCCGCGGCGCGTTCTGCTGCTTCGGGCGAGGCTGCCAGGGAGGACAGCGGCGCGTTGGGGTCTGCGACCGCTTGGGTGTGACCGGTGCGGGTGGTTTCGGTGCGGTACTTGCGTCCGGCGGTGGAGGCGTTTGCCGTCTCCGCGGTAGCGACGGTTTCTGCTTCGGTCGCCTTTTCGGCTGCAGCGGCTTCTGCTTCTGCGGCCTTCTGCATGGTTTCGCGGTTGAGGTCGCTGAGCGTCGGGTTTTTGGGGGTGCTCTTCGAGTCTCGGACGAGGGGCACGAAGCCGGTGGAGACGTTGGTGCGGGTGCGCACACGGGTGCCGACGCCTTGTTCGCGCAGTTTGCTACGGGCGGGGACGACGGGTACGTTCCCGGTGGGCAGGTCGGGTTCTTCGGCGACGGTGGGTACGTCTGCTGCGATGCGTCCGAAGGCGCCGGTGTGCGGCGCCGGTTCGCTGGTTTTAGTTTCAGTGCGTCGGGCGTGGAGTAGTTCTTCGGTGCTGGTGCGGCGGATGGCGGGGCGCAGTGCGTCCCACATTCCTCGGTGTGTTTCTTTGCTCATGGATCTCGCGTTCTTTTCGAGTGACTGCTGTTTGAGTGAGTTGCGGGTGTCTGTACTATCTGCCAGTTTCTCATACGCAAAGAACCTTCCGCATGAATTCGCGGAAGGTTCTTTGCATTCGGGTGTTTAATTTTTGGTTTTAGATTCTAGGATTCGGTGGTGTCCTGAACGGGTACCTTGTAGACCACTCGCCAACCCTGCGGTGCCGTCAGTCGTGCAGCGTGATGGTTGCAAAGATCGTAGGCGTGGGGTTCGCGGAACTCAGAGAGTACATCGATAAGTGCCGTGGAGTCTGCGTAGGAATAGTGGAGAGTAACAGTCGCCTCTCGCTGGCAGGTCTGGTGGGAGCACAGTCGTGCGGTCTGCATGTGGGTGGTACCTTCCTGGCTTAGTTCGCCTGCTTGCGCAGTCGGCGGCGTTCACGTTCTGACAGCCCGCCCCAGATTCCGAAGCGCTCGTCATTGTCCATTGCATATTGTAGACATTCTTCGCGCACGGGGCATACACCGCATACCCTTTTGGCGTCTCGGGTGGAGCCGCCCTTCTCGGGGAAGAAGGCTTCGGGGTCGGTCTGGGCGCAGAGTGCTTCAGCTTGCCAGGCGAGTTCTCCGTCTTCGCCTTCGGTTCCGTAGAGCCCTGCCGCTGCGGTCCATACGTCGGTGCAGGCAGGCATGTTTTGTTCTGCGTCTGCGAGAAAGGCGTCGGCGGCTTTTTCGAGAGATTGAGTGGGATTCATGCTACGGTGCTGAGCGCCTGATGCGCGCGCGGCCGCGATGGAGCGGTCCGATGCAATGTAGGAGCCCATGGGTTTTCCTTCCGTGTTCTCATTGTGAGTTTAATGAGTCTGCGGATCCGTCGTGGACGGAATCTTCGTGTGTATGGTGTGGCATGGTTTGCTTTGGCCTCTACGGTCCCTCCCAGAGCAAACACGCTTATATATCTATTAGAAGTGCGACACGCCGTTTCGTCAAACTAGACTTAATCAATGTTTAGATGTATGTGTTACAAGCGTCATATTTAATGTGAATTTGACCTTTATATATTTTTCATTCCTTCACTTGCCCTTAGTTATGTCTTGAGCCAGTCTCAAGTTTCACCTTTTCAGGACAAATTTCCAGCATCTGAAAATTCCGCATCTTGGCCGCAGATAATAAGGGTTCCTGGCGACCCCCTCACCCACCACACCTCGAACGCAGGGAAAGAATCCAATAATTAGATAAGAAAAACTTATCTTTTTCCCTGCGGGGTTTCTGAATATTTTTCGAGGCATTGCGAAGCATTTACATTTCCAATTTATATTTATGCCATATCCCAAAATGGGGCATTAGGGCTGTCAAACATTTTGATCCCTTAGGTTTTTAAGACACCCTTAGGCGTTTTTACTTTACCCCTGCATCTTTTAGCACCGCGCACATTCGCCCTGACCACTTTTCCCTGGGTACGGTAGAGTGAAACCCATGGTTACTCTCTCCCCCACCGGCGCGTCCGCGCCCACGACTCTGAACCATTTCTTCGAGAAACTCAGCACTCAGCAGACCCCCGCCCTCATCTGGTATTCGGCGGCAGGCGAGCGCATTGAGCTCTCCGGCAGGGTCCTCATGAACTGGGTAGATAAGAGCGCAAACCTGCTGGTTGAAGAATGCGAGCTGGCGCCCGATGAAGGTTTTGACCTCCAGGCTCCGCTGCACTGGCGCACTATTGTTCTGGGCCTGGCGGCACTGCGCGTGGGTGCTCTTCTACAGCAGGACGAGCCGCTGGTTGCCGCGGTCTGCACCGAGCAGGAGGCGGGCTACACGAACGACCCCGCCTACCTTCTGGCGGTTGACCGTGCACCGCTGGCACTTTCCTACACCGGCGACCTGCTGGCATTGGCTCCGCACGCCGAGGAGGTGCTCGATTACTGCGCTCTGGTGCGTAGCTTTGGTGACCAGTACTCGGGTCTGCTTCCCGATGATTCGGCGGAAATCATTGAGGGTTTCAGCTATGCGGAAGCCTACGAGCAGGTTCTTGCGCAGGCGCAGACCTATCGCACGGCGGGATATGCGCTACCTTCGGGGCAGCGGGCGCTCGCGCTGGAGTTGAGCCCCGACTACAGTTTTGATGCTTCGGAGGCGACCCTGAGCACCCTGCAGCAGGTGCTAGCTATTTTGGCGTCGGGGCATGCGGTGTTTGTGGCTGACCCGAGCGTGGACTGGCAGGATGGGCAGCTGACGTCTCTGATGGTTGCCGAGCGTGCGGTGGAGATTCCCCGCGCATAGTGCCCCTCCCCCGTTGCCCAAAAAATATTGCTCAAAAGATGTTGCCCGAAAAATCGCGCGGAAGGCTAACGACCGAACGGAGCATCAACAGACATAACGCCACTAAACGTATAGGGCTTTAAACGATTCATCCCCCGATATCGTTCGTATCGGGGGATGAATCGTTATATCAAGTTCTAACGTGGCCGCTTCTACAAGCCGAAGAGCTTAGGAGTTCTGAGAACCTGGCTTCAAATCGGGCTTCGACTGCACCTCGGGTGCAGCCGCCTCAGAGGTTGCCTTGCGAGATGCGGGCTCGTCGCCGTCGAGAATGGCTGCGGCCTCATCAAACATGCGGCCGAGCTCTTCGTGATCGGTACCTTCGCCCTTTTCAACCTGCTTGCGGTGCGATCCGTACACCCAGAAGCGGTAGAGGAAGTAGCGAAGAATGGTGCCCAGAATGGTACCGATAATCGTACCGGAGATGAAGGACGCCTCGGGGGTGCGCAGGTTCAGCACGTAGGTGCTGAATGCCACGCAGCCGGCCTCAACGAGAATACCGAGCAGGTTCACCAGACCGAACTCGATAGCTTCGCGCTTCCAGTTCTCGGAGCGGGAGTCGCGGAAGGTCCACAGGCGGTTCATGAGCCAGGAGAAGATGGTTGCAACAATACTTGCAACGACCTTCGCCTTGGTGTGGGACTCCGACATGATGGTCATCATCAGCACCCACACCGTCACAGAGTTCACGATGAAGGCGGCGCCGCCCACGGTACCGAATTTGAGCACCTCAATACCGTAGCTATCCCAGAGGGATTTCAGGCGTTCGGTGAGGGTCGGTTTCGTCTGTGCGCTCATGCGGGACCTATCTAGCGGAGATTTATCGGGAAAAAGGGCAAGCTTAACGCCGGTTGGTGTTGGCAACGCAATGTCCGGCGGTTGTTTCTCCCTCTTTTACAAGCTCTTATATGTTATTACAGTCCCGGTGGGTTGTTTGTACCTTTGAGAGTTTTTCCACGGACCTCCCAGCTAACGAGATATCCCCTTTCATTTCACGTTGACAGGGTAGAAGGCACGTTTTGATGGCTTTCACCCATATCTAAGCCCACATATTGGGCTCCGCGCCCTCGTTGAACTTATTCTGTGGCCTTACTGTGGTCTTGCTCCCACAGGCTCTCTGAAACCCGGTACACTTAGGTGATGTGACTTACCCTGTGACTGGACCCGTAATTGGCGTCATCGGCGGAGGCCAGCTGGCCCGCATGATGGCACCGGCAGCAACTAACCTTGGCTTCGACCTGCAGATTCTCGCGGAGGCGCCCACCGTCGGCGCCGTGGCAGCGGTACGTACCGCGCCCGTCGGGGATTACAAAGATTTGGACACCCTCCGCGAATTTGCTCGCGGTAAGGATGTCATCACTTTCGATCATGAGCACGTGCCTACCGAATTTCTGCGCACCCTCATGTCGGAAGGCGTAAATGTACAGCCCAGCCCCGAAGCCCTGCAGTACGCTCAGGACAAGCTCCTGATGCGCCATGCCGTCGAGCGTCTGGGCTTGCCGAACCCGCGCTGGGCTCAGGTTTCTACTCTGGACGAGCTGCTCGCCTTCGGTGATGAAATTGGCTGGCCCGTGGTGCTGAAGACCCCGCGCGGCGGCTACGACGGCAAGGGCGTACTCGTCCTGGATTCTCCCGAGGAGGCTCGCGAGCGCAGCGCCGAATGGTTCGAGCAGTTGCCCTCCCGCACTGATTTCTCTGCGCTACTTGCCGAGGAGAAGGTTCCTTTTACTCGTGAGCTCTCCGCGCTGGTTGCTCGCCGTGAAAGCGGCGAGGTGCGCCCCTGGCCGGTCGTTGAGACCATTCAGGTGAACTCCATCTGTGACGAGGTCATTGCCCCCGCGCAGAACCTGGACCCCGAAATCGCTGAGGCTGCCGCAGCTGCTGCGGTGACTATTGCCTCCGAGCTGGGTGTCACCGGTGTGATGGCGGCTGAGCTTTTTGAGGTTCCCGGCTCCCCCGCAGGCTTCTACATCAATGAGCTGGCAATGCGCCCGCACAATACCGGCCACTGGACTCAGGACGGCTCGGTGACCAGCCAGTTTGAGCAGCATCTGCGTGCTGTGCTGGATTTGCCATTGGGTGACACCTCCGTGCTGGAGGGTGTTGCCGTGATGAAGAACTACCTGGGCGGCGAGAACGAAGATATTTTCGGTGTCTACCCGCTGGCGCTTTCGGCTGAACCGCGCGCGAAGATTCACTTCTACGGCAAGGAAACCCGCCCGGGCCGCAAGATTGGTCACGTGAATATTACTGGCACGGTGGCTGAGCTTGAGGCGCTGCGCCACAGCGCCGCGAATGCCGCCTCCATTTTGCGTGACGGCCGCCCCCTGTAGCCCTATTTTTAGCCGGTGCGTGGGGTGAGCACATCATCCTGCGTATCCGACGCACCCTATTGATGGTGGTTCGCCACCGCATTCTGAAAGGATATGAGGATTATGTCTCAGTCTCCCTACGCTTCTTCCCAGCCCATTGTTGGCATTGTGATGGGTTCGGATTCGGACTGGTCGGTCATGGAGGCCGCAGCCGAGGTTCTGGACGAGTTCGGCATCCCCTACGAGGCAGATGTCGTTTCTGCGCACCGCATGCCCGAGGACATGATTGAGTACGGCAAGAAGGCTCACAGCCGCGGTATTCGCGTCATTATTGCCGGTGCCGGCGGTGCCGCTCACCTGCCCGGCATGCTCGCTTCTGTCACCGCGCTGCCCGTGATTGGTGTTCCGGTGCGCCTGAAGAACCTGGAAGGCATGGACTCGCTGCTGTCGATTGTTCAGATGCCCGCCGGCGTTCCGGTAGCTACCGTCTCCATTAACGGCGCTCGCAATGCAGGCCTGCTGGCTCTGCGTATCCTGGGTTCGGGTACTGACGCATTCGCTCAGCAGGTTCACGCTGACCTGCGCGAATTCTCTCAGGACCTGCGTCAGAGCGCGATGGACAAGGGTGCGGCTCTGCGCACCCGCGTTGCCGAGGCAAAGGCTAAGGCAGCCGCTGAGCGCGAGGCGGAGGAGAGCTCCTCCGCACCCCGCCCCACTCCTGCTCCCGAAGCGTCCTCGGAGCCCCAGGCTTACGTTCCCTAAGCTCGGATACACTAGAAGGATGAGCAATATTCTTCAGTCCGATATTTGGGCACGTTTTCAGGAATCTAATGGTCACACCGTGATCCGTAAGAGCGGTAACGGCTGGTCGTACCTTGCGACCGTTGAGGGCGGCGCTACCGGCCGCTACCTGTACAGCCCGTACGGACCGGTTGCTTCCAGTGCTGTGGCTTTTGATGAGGCTCTCGCGTCGTTGAAGGAAGAAGCTGCGAAGCATCGTTGCCTGTTTGTGCGCATTGAGCCTACTGAATCCGCTATTTGGGGCGACCAGGATGCGGCTGCTTTCCTGGCTCGTCGCGGTGCGGTTTTGGCTCCTCGCCAGGTGCAGCCTTCGCACACTCAGATTATTGATCTTTCGGGCTCTGAGGACGAGATCCTCAAGGGCATGAAGCCCAATAACCGCAACCTGCACCGCAATATCCACAAGAAGGGCGTGACCATTGAGGTATCGACGAATCCTGAGGATTTGTCGATTCTGTTCGCATTCTTGGATGAGACTGCGGACCGCAACGGTTTTAACCGTCAGCAGAATGAGTACCTGATGCAGGTTGCTCGCGTGCTGATGCCCGCTGGTGCGGCGTCCCTGTACATTGCGAAGCTGACCGATGAGAACGGTGAGAGCACCCCGATTGCGGCGGCGTTTGTGTACGATTCGGACGACACCCGCACCTACGCGCATGCGGCGGCTTCTTTTGAGCATCGCCGCTTGTCCGCGGGTATTCCGGTGGTGACGAACTTCATCCTGGATGCTAAGCGTAAGGGTCTGAAGTACGTTGACCTCTTCGGCATTGCGCCGGAGAATCAGCCGGATCACGAGTGGGCGGGCTTCACGAAGTTCAAGAAATCCTTCGGCGGCGAGTCGGTGGAGTACCCGGGCACCTGGGATGTTCCGGTATCCTCGCTGGGCTACCGCGCCTACACGCTGGTGTACAAGGCTCGTCCGGCGGTTCGTGATGCCGTGTCGAAGGCGAAGGCGAAGGTTCAGTCTTTCCGCTCTCGCTAACGGGTTTCAGGCGCACCGTTGCTGGGGCGCACTCTGAGAACTAAAAGCTAAATACATGAGGGAGCCGCCCTCACCGAGTGTTTCGGTGGGGGCGGCTCCCTGTGTTTGGGTTCTATATCGAAGGCTTAGGCTTCGCCGGGGCTCTTGGTATGCGAGAGGATTTCGCGCAGGCGGGAGAGGCGGTGCTCAGCTTCAATGGTGCGGACGGTACCGGAGGAGGAACGCATGACCAGCGACTGGGTGGTTACAACGTTCTTGCTGTAGCGCACACCGCGCAGCAGCTTGCCGTCGGTGACGCCGGTTGCAGCGAAGAAGCAGTTGTCGCTGGTGACCAGGTCGTTGGTGGTCAGAATGCGGTCCAGGTCGTGGCCGGCTTCCAGCGCCTTCTCACGCTCTGCCTCGTCGGTCGGTGCCAGGCGGCCCTGGATGATGCCGCCGGTCGCCTTGATAGCGCATGCTGCCACGACGCCTTCGGGGGTGCCGCCGGTGCCGAGCATCAGGTCCACACCGGTGTTCTCGCGGCAGGCTGCGATAGCGCCTGCAACGTCGCCGTCGAGAATGATGCGGGTACGCGCACCTGCCTCGCGAATCTCCTGGATGAGCTTGGCGTGGCGGGGGCGGTCCAGCACGCAGACGGTCAGCTCGCTGACCTTCTTGCCCTTTGCCTTGGCGACCAGGTGCAGGTTCTGCTTGACGGGCAGGCGCAGGTCGACGAATTCGGCAGCTTCGGGGCCGGCGACCAGCTTCTCCATGTAGAAGACTGCGGAGGGGTCGAACATGGTGCCACCGTCTGCTACAGCGATCACGGAAAGGGCGTTGTCCATACCGAGTGCGGTCAGGCGGGTGCCGTCGATGGGGTCCACTGCCACGTCGAGAGAGGGGCCGGAGCCGTCGCCGACGTTCTCGCCGTTGTACAGCATGGGGGCCTGGTCCTTTTCGCCTTCACCGATGACAACGGTGCCGTTGAAGCTGACGGTGGAGAGGCGGTAGCGCATTGCGTCTACGGCTGCACCATCTGCGAGGTTCTTTTCGCCTGCGCCAACCCAGGGGCCTGCAGCAATTGCTGCTGCTTCGGTCGCGCGGACCAGTTCCATTGCGAGGTTGCGATCGCCGTGATTGTTGTTCGTAGTCATAGACTCACCTTCGAGATTTCTGAATACACTGTCGGCTGGCTGGTTCTTTCCAGCACGAAGTCGCCGACGCAGTAGTGCTCCTTTCAGGATAGCGCGCGGGCGCTTCGTTTTTCTTGTTCTGAACGAGTTTGCGTGCGTGTTGACTTTATGGTGAGCAGATGCGGCAGACCGGTGAGGGCTGCGTCTCTCTTCACATTGTTTTTGCGTCATTGGGCATCAAGATTGGGGGTGTGAAGGCGCGCCACACTAGCTATTTTTCGCATTTTTAAGGCATATTTGAGGTAGGTTCTTTCTCCGGGAGACCCCCGGCGAGAAACTCAGCTTCAGCGCGAGCGCTTGAAGCCCCCGCATACCCGTTCGCAGATTCGCTGTCTCTGGCGGCACGCGTTATCTGCATCTGTCCGCTAAGGAGCATCACATGGCTGGCATTCAACCGACTCCCCCTGAGGCGTGGAAGCGTCTTCGAGACGGCAACCGTCGTTTTATTGAGGGCAGCAACGAGCACCCCAACCAGGACACGATTCGCCGTACCGACCTGGCGGCGGGTCAGTTCCCCTTTGCCTCAATTTTCGGTTGCGGTGACTCTCGTCTGGCGGCGGAGATTATTTTTGATCTGGGTCTGGGCGACGCGTTCGTGGTGCGTACCGCCGGCCACGTGTTGGAGAACGCGGCTCTTGGTTCGCTCGAGTATGCGGTCGATGAGTTTGAGACCCCTATCGTGATGGTTCTCGGTCACGACTCCTGTGGCGCGGTCACTGCCGCTAGCAATGCTCTGGAATCCGGTGAGATGCCGCACGGTTTCATCCGTAACCTGGTGCAGCACATCCTGCCTTCGGCAATGTCTCCGAATCTGCCGGAGAACCCGACCGTCAACGATATGGTGCGTGAGCATACTCGCCAGACCGCTATCCGCATTATTGAGCAGTCCCACATCATTTCGGATGCGGTGGTTGAGGGTAAGGTCGCCGTGATTGGTGTCTTCTACCATCTGAAGGAGGGTAAGGCGGAGCTGGTGTTCAGTTCGCAGGATCTGACCCTGCCGGAGGAGAAGAACGACGCGCAGAACCCGCCGACCCAGGCGATTCCGGTGGTCGTGAAGACTCCCCCGCGTGTTGTGGTTGCTGAGAACCTGGACTAGTTTTCCTCGTCTCTGCTCGTTACGAGCCTTAGCGCAAGAACCCACATACTCGCACTTAAGAACAGATTTTTCTATGGGATACCCCCGCCACGGTAGCGTGTTCGCACATCTGCCGGGGCGGGGGTTTTACGCGCCTTCTCACGCCGCAAAATTTATGAGCGTTTTTCCTCTTTTGATACCTTTTCGAGGCGACGTAAGCCACTTTGAACGCCTATGCTAGAGGTATGGCTGAAAACATTGAATACCGCATTGAACATGACACCATGGGCGAAGTTCGCGTTCCGGCTGATGCACTTTACCGTGCACAGACCCAGCGCGCAGTCGAGAACTTCCCGATTTCGGGCCAGACCCTCGAATCCGCCCATATTCGTGCGCTTGCCCTCGTGAAGAAGGCAGCCGCGACCGCCAATGAGGAACTCAAGGTGCTCGACGCTGAGCGCGCCCAGGCTATCCGCGACGCAGCGGATCTGGTAGCAACCGGTGACTACGACGCCCACTTCCCCATTGACGTTTTCCAGACCGGTTCCGGTACCTCCTCGAACATGAACGCGAACGAGGTTCTGGCCACCCTGGCAACCCGTTCCCTGAAGTCCAAGGGCATTGAGGTTCACCCCAATGACCACGTGAACGCTTCCCAGTCCTCCAATGACGTCTTCCCCACCTCCGTGCACGTTGCTGTAACCGAGGCTCTGGTGAAGGACCTGATTCCCGCTCTCGAGGTGCTCGCTGAGTCCCTGGAGCGCAAGTCTGCAGAGTTCAAGGACGTTGTGAAGTCCGGTCGTACCCACCTGATGGATGCAACCCCCATCACCCTGGGCCAGGAGTTCTCCGGCTACGCAGCAACCGTGCGTTACGGCATTGAGCGTGTGAACGCTTCCCTGCCTCGCGTGGCTGAGGTTCCCCTGGGCGGTACCGCTGTGGGTACCGGCATTAACACCCCCGACGGCTTCTCCGCTCGCGTGATTGAGTTGCTCGCTGAGGAGACCAGCCTGCCCCTGACCGAGGCTCGTAACCACTTCGAGGCTCAGGCTAACCGCGACGGCCTGATTGAGGTTTCCGGCCAACTGCGTACCCTGGCGTACGGCCTGATGAAGATCAGCAACGACATCCGCTGGATGGGTTCGGGCCCGAACACCGGTCTGGGCGAGCTGCACATCCCCGATCTGCAGCCCGGCTCCTCGATTATGCCCGGTAAGGTCAACCCCGTGATTTGTGAGGCTACCATCATGGTTGCCGCTCAGGTCATCGGTAACGACGCGACCATTGCCCTCTCCTCCACTAACGGCGCGTTTGAGCTGAACGTGGGTATCCCGGTGATGGCTGCTAACCTGCTGCAGTCGATCCGCCTGCTCGCTAATGTTTCTCGCGTTTCGGCTGAGAAGATGATTGACGGTCTGACCGCTAACGTTGACCGTTGCCGCTTCCTGGCTGAGGCTTCGCCGTCGACCGTGACCCCGCTGAACAAGCTGATTGGTTACGAGGCTGCTGCGAAGATCGCTAAGTACTCGGTGGCTCACAAGGTGACTGTCCGTGAGGCAGTTGTGGCTCTGGGTTATGTGGAGCGCGGCGAAGTGACTGAGGAGCAGCTGGATGCGGCTCTGGACGTCACCAAGATGCTGGGCAACTTCTAATCTCACCCGCCTGAACCTCCTCTGAGGTTCGCGGCTTAACCATAGAGGGAGGGGCGACTCGCCATGACGGCGGGTCGCCCCTCCTTCTGTGTATGTTCTCCGCCCCGTCATTAAGTGGGTAGCGGGTTCTCACTATTGTTCAACGATATTGAACACTTTGAATTGTTTATAGTGGACCAGCGTGTAGATGAGGCAGAGTACAGCCGGGATACTGACGACAAGCGCAGCGTTGAAGGAGCCGAGATGATCGAGCATCAGTGCTACCGCACCCATGGAGTACAGCGTTCCTAACCCAAATACGGCACCGTCAAGGGAGCTGGCACGCCCCAGTAGCTCATTCGGTGTAATGCAGTCGCGAAGATTGTTGGAGAAGATGAAAGCTGATGCCCATCCTACGTCCAGGATGAAGAGCAGGGCGCCGAGCACTACGGGGTTATTGCTGACGGTGACGAGCGGTATTCCGAGCAGGGATACGACGTTAGCGACCAGTAGCATTCCTCGCGTGTTCTCAAAAGAGAGGAAACGATCGATGATGAGTGCCGCGACGATACCGCCGATACCGCTGCAGGCCATAATCATGCCTACCACTGAGGCTTCAAAGGTGAGTTCCTCGTACAGGCGGTAAATAATGATGAGTGAATACGATGCTGTAGCTGCCGCCAAGAAAAACGTGTAGACAAGGATAAGTCTCTGCGGGGCGCCGGAGAACATGTATTGGATACCGTCAAACATGCGGTGAATAAACCCATGTTGTGCGGTTTCGCGTTGCTCAGTTTTAGTTTCCATCTCTACGGATGGCAACGTTGCGTATGAAATAGTTGCCGCTCCGAAAAGGAGCACCGGGACGATAAGACCGACCGTTGAGCCCGCAACAAGAACAATAAATCCTGCTGTAGGGGGCGCAATGATTGCGGATATTCCCTCGCAAATTTCACGACGTGCGTTATACGAAAGAAGGTTTTCTCGTCCGAGAAGCTGCGGAATATATCCCGCTTCTGAGGCAGCAGCCAGTTCGGAGAAGACACCGCTCACAAATCCTAGTGCGGCGATGGTGAACCATGACAGCATATGCTGCTCAATCATCAACGCCAAGGTAAGGATGCTGAGGATGTTTACTGCCCCGGCAATCACGATCATAGGTTTTCGAGGCAGACTATCAGATAGGGTTGCTAGTGGATATGCCAAGGCGATATTGGGGATTTGCATGGCTACTGCCATCACGCCAGCTAACCCAATTTCGCCTGTACTAGCGAGAATCGCGATGGGTAGGGCGAAGGAATATATTCCTGTACCTACCAGAGAGCCGATAAGGGCTACGTAGATTCTCCAGGGTATTTTGTGTGTTGTCATGCTTTATTCCTTCCAGGACGCATCGAAATAGCGACCAAGAATTGCGATGAACACAATGAGCCTAGTTCACAGAAAAATGGCATGCCTTAAAGATTTATAGGCAGAGTAAAAGGAAAGCGACCACGCTCACCAGAACATCACGTGAACGGATTTTTTCGGGTTACTGACTAATACGGGGCCGTCACTCCCAATGTAACCCGCGTCATATATAAAGCATCTCATGCGCACCACCCATAACTCGACACACAGGCACAACTTAAAGTAAAAAAGACAAAAACAAAATAAAGCCACGGCAAATTTTAGGCCTCCAGCCCCTCACTCCCACAGAAAAGCAGGAAGAACCACCCAATAACATGTAACAAACTGTTGTAAAAATGCTGGGAGGGGCGACTAGCCATGACGGCGGGTCGCCCCTCCTTCTGTATCTACACGCCTCACTCGGTAGCTTTTACGGAGTCTAGTAGCCGGTCTAAAGTTCTTCCGGCGGCACCGACTCCAACCCAAAACGGCAGTGGCCGTCATAGTTCAGCGCCGCATCAATACGGTCCAGCATCCGCTCCGAAAGCAAAGCACGCTCCGCCGGGTCAGACACATCCACCCAACGCACCTGCGAAGACTCCTCATCATTCACCTTCGCCTCACCAGAAACCCAGCGGCACAAGAACGTATGATCCAAGAACTGGCAGCGGTCACCATTACCGAACTGCATCGGCGGGTCAGCCTTCACCTGCGCCAACTCCAGCACCTCAATCTGCACGTTCGCCTCCTCCTGCGCCTCACGCAGGCAGGTCAGTGCGGGGCTCTCCCCCGGGTCCACGATGCCCGTAATCGGGGTCCACGCCCCGTTATCGCTACGGCGTACCAGCAGCACCTTAGAATCCTGCTCGCGGTACACCACAGCCGTCGCACCGGACAGCCACAGGTAATCCGAGCCAATTCGCTCACGCAGCTTACGAATATAGGGAGGAGTAGGCATAACATCAACCTTTCAAAAGCCCCGACAGTTCTGCCGGGGAATAGGTGCTAGAGAGCAGAGCAAACAGCCGCGAGCCGCACGGAGAATGAACCATACGAAGAACGAGCCAGCCACGTAGCCGAACGGTCACCCCACTTCGGAATCTACCACAGAGAATACGCCGGAGCCGCCAACGCCACCAGCGCACCCAGAAGCATAAACGGGCCGAAGGCAATGCGGGTGCTACCGCGCGCCTTCGTAAACAGCACCAGAGCCAAAGACACCAGACCACCAGCAAGGAACGTCACCAGCGACGCCCACCCCAGGTTCGCCCAGGACAGGTACCCGAGAACGCCGCCCAGAATACCGGCAAGCTTCACATCCCCGCGGCCCAGCGCCCCGAACGACAGGATACGCAAAAGCCCGTAGCAGAACCACAGCACCAGACCGGCACCCATCACACGCCAAATATCGGCGGGGCGACCGGCAAAAAGCAAAGACACCGGCAGAGCCGTATAGGTGGCAATAGCCAGAGGAATCAGGATGCGGTGCGGCAGACGGTGCTCCCGCACATCAATACGCCACAGCCGCAGGGCGCACCACAGAAAATACAGCAGGTAGCTGCCGAGCACCAGAGCGGCAATAACGGAGGCGCCGCCTGCGTTGTAGAGGCGGGAAAGCTCAGCGAGCATAGAACGTCCATTCTGTATTGCTGGAGGCTGTACTACCGGTAACTGCTAGCCAGCGGCACTAGAGTACATAGGCGCTAGAGCATCTAAGTTCTAGGAACCGAAGCGGCGGGAACGGTTTGCGTAATCCCGCAGGGCACGCAGAAAATCAACGCGCGTGAAATCCGGCCACAGGGCACGGCAGAAATAAAACTCAGAATACGCGCTCTGCCAGGTCATGAAACCGGACAGGCGCTGCTCACCCGAAGTGCGAATCAGCAGGTCCGGGTCGGGCATATCGGCGGTGTACAGGTGCGAAGAAATGTCCTCAACGCTCAGCTGTTCAGCAAGCGACTCCAAGGATGCACCCTCAGCGGCGGCCTCACGCAGAACCGAACGGACCGCGTCCACAATCTCCTGGCGACCGCCGTAGCCGACCGCAATGTTTACGCGAACGCCGGGCAGGTGCGCCGTCTGCTCAATCACCCAGTCCAGGCGCTCGTGTAGCTGGCGAGGAATCAGATCAATGTTGCCGATAGCGCGCACCGGACCGCAGGCGGACTCCACCAGACTCACCAGGAACGCATCAATCACAGCGACCAGACCGGTCAGTTCCTTCTCGGGGCGCTTCAGGTTCTCAGTGGAGAGCATGTACAGGCTCACCTGCGGAATCGACAGCTCAGTACACCACGCCAGAAAATCAATAATTCGCTCCGCACCGGCGGCGTGGCCCTCACGGGTGCTCAAGCCGCGCTGAGCCGCCCAGCGGCGGTTACCGTCCACCAGCACTCCAATATGTGCCGGCAGGGATTCGGGGCTCAGCGAGCGCGCCAGAGCCTGCTCATAGACGGTAGGCTCAGTGACAGTCCCGGGGTTGCTGGCGTGGCCGTGCACAGTAATCACGGGCAGGGCGTTGGCGCTCATAGCTCATACCTCATTCGGCTGTCGTGGCAGATAATTCAGCGGGCTCATCACGAAAGAGCCCGAGCTCTTATTCTACGCCGCCGCGCCGTACCTTCGCGGCAATCGGCATCACGGTTGGGCTGAGAATCGGCTCAAAATTTGTGGCGGCTGGTAGCGGCATGCGAGATTGTATACAGGGGTTGCATACAGGGGCTGCACACATCGTGTGCCTAAGAATGGATGATGCCCTTCACCCACGACTCATATCGTGGGTGAAGGGCATCATTGTAACGCGGGGCGATGCGACGCCCCACTCTAGATAATGTAGAGGCTAGATAACGTAGTAGTCGCTCAGGCCCTCATCCAGGCTAGATTCGGGCAGCTGAACCTCCGTGTGAGAGGCAGCCAGCGTGTAATCCTCCCAGGGCCAAATATCCTTCAGCTGTTCGCTGGGAACAGCGAAGAACACGCCGTTCGGGTCCACCTGCGAGGCGTGTGCCAGCAGAGCCTGATCGCGCTGCTCAAAGTGCTCGTGAACCAGGATGCGGGTCGTAGTCTCGTGGCGAGGCGCCTCCCCCGACGTTGCGCGGTGCGCGATATTCTCGATCCAGCCGCTCAGCAGGCTCTCACCGTGCGTATCGAGCAGATGCTCGTGCAGGGCGAGGGTGCGTTCGGGGTTGAACGCGCGGTCGTAGTAGAGCTTCAGCGGGGTCCAGGGCTCGCCCTCACCCACGTACGCCTCGGGGTCGCCCGCCTTCTCGAATGCTTCCACGGCAACCTTGTGGGTCATGATGTGGTCGGGGTGCGGGTAGCCGCCAATCTCGTCATAGGTGATGATGATGTGCGGGCGGTACTCACGCACCAGACGCACGAGCGGCGCGGCGGCACGGTCCAGGGGCATGGTGCCAAAGCTACCGAAGGGCAGCGGCGGCATGGGGTCGCCCTCGGGCAGACCGGAGTCGAAGAAGCCAATCCAGCGGTGCTCAATACCCATAATCTCGCGAGCAGCCGCCATCTCAGCGCGGCGCAGACCCGGCAAGTCACGGTGCGCACGCGGGTTCTTAGCGATTCCCTCGTTCAGGATGTCACCGCGCTCGCCGCCGGTCATCGTCGCCACCATGAAGCGGGCACCACGGGCAATATACGCCGAAGCGGTACCGGCGCCCTTGGAGGACTCGTCGTCCGGGTGCGCGTGCACCGCGAGGATGCGCAGGCCGGTGTAGTCCTCATCCAGCGGTTTGAGGGAGTCCACGGGAGGGTGAGTCGGCAGGTTTGCCTTCAGCTGTTCAATGGCTTCGCTCACGGTGGTCTCCTTTAGGTGATGCGCCAAGGGTGCGGATGATGTGTCTGTGAATCGCGAATGCGAGCGCTACGCGGCAGAAATTTTACGGTTGTAGCTTCTCGTATGATACCCAAGGATAGCGCCCGTGTACTAGCGCAGATGACGCCGTGTGACATCGTGAAACATGCCGTCATATCAGCAGATTCTCGGGCAGGAAACAGGCTGATGCTGGCGGAGTTGTTCAGCTACCGGCGTGCGTACCGAGGAAGATATGTTCAGAGGGAAAGATACGACCGGCATAACAGCCGAAAATCCTCCGGTGCTCTAGAATAGGTCTGTTGATTCATTCCGTTACCGGCACCGCCGCGCATTGAACGCGGCACGCGGTAGCGGGTTTATTCGTTTCGCACCGGCAAAGCCGGCGCATAAGCAAAGGACACGCATGGCTGAAAACACCGGTGCATGGCTCACTCAGGACGCCTTCGACCGCCTCACCCAGGAGCTGGAGTACCTCTCCGGCCCGTACCGCCAGGAAATTGTTGACCGCATCGCGCAGGCACGCGATGAGGGTGACCTCCGCGAGAACGGCGGCTACCACGCTGCACGTGACGAGCAGGCTAAGAACGAGGCGCGCATCAAGCAGCTCAAGCACCTGCTGGAAACCGCGCACATCGGCGATACCCCCGCTGACGACGGCGTGGTAGAACACGGCATGGTCATCGAGGCTGAGGTTGCAGGCCGCACCCTGAAGTTCCTGCTCGGCTCCCGCGAAATTGAGGCCACTCTGCCTGCAGGTAGCGACCTGAAGGTCTTCTCGGAGAAGTCCCCCCTCGGCGCAGCAATCATGGGTGCTAAGCAGGGTGACGAAGTCACCTACACCGCTCCGAACGGTAAGGAACTGAGCGCCAAGATTGTCTCCGTGACCCCCTACCAGGGCTAAGAGAGACTCAAGCGTATAGCAACAGTGCGGGGTGCTGAACCGAAAAGGTCAGCACCCCGCACTGTTTTTGTCTATTGAATTGCATTCTGCCGATAAAGCTCAGGCGCAACTATTACAGCTCGTCGGCTCATAAATATATCGGCTTAGTAGACGATGATGGGCTTGAAACCCGCATCCTCCAGGGCGGCAATCACCTGGCGGCAATGCTCCACGCCCTTGGTCTCCATATCGATCGTAATCGACACGTCACCCATAGAGAGCGAACCACCCACGCGGGTGTGATCCACGCCGGTCACGTTCGCGTCATTCTCAGAGATGATGCGGGAGATGGTCGCCAGCTCACCCGGACGGTCAGAAAGCATCATCTTCACGGTCATGTAGCGGCCAGCCGCAGACAGACCGCGCTGAATCACCTTCAGCATCAGCATCGGGTCAATATTGCCGCCGGAGAGCACGCACACGACCGTACCCAAGTCGCCGTACTCTTCCTTCAGCTTGCCGTTCATCAGCGCCGCCACGGGCACCGAACCGGCAGGCTCCACCACAAGCTTGTTACGTTCCATCAGGAAGATCAGGGCGCGAGCAATATCGTCTTCGCTCACGGTCGCCACATCATCCACCAGCTCCTTGATGATGGAGAAAGGCATCTGACCGGGGCGACCCACCGCAATACCGTCAGCGATGGTAGAAACCTTCTTCAGCGGCACCAGAGCATCCGCGGCAAGGGACAGCGGGTACGCCGCCGCGTGCTCCGCCTGAACACCGATAATCTTGATCTTCTTGCCGAGCTTCTGCTCCTTCGCGCGGATAGCAGCGGACAGACCGGCCAGCAGACCGCCGCCGCCAACACCCACGATCACCGTGTCAACGTCCGGAACCTGCTCCAGAATCTCCAGACCGATCGTGCCCTGACCGGCAATAATGTCTTCATTGTCGAAGGGGTGCACGAACACCGCGCCGGTCTCTTCGGCGTAGCGCTTCGCCTCCGCCAGAGCCTCATCCACGGTCACACCGTACAGTTCAACCTCAGCACCGTGATCACGGGTTGCAGTAATCTTCGGCAGTGCCGCACCCAGCGGCATGTAAATACGAGCCTTAATGCCCAGACGGTCAGCCGCCAGCGCCACACCTTGAGCGTGGTTACCCGCGCTCGCCGCCACGACGCCGCGCTTCTTCTCCTCCTCGGAAAGCTTCGCCATACGCACGTACGCACCGCGCACCTTGAAGGAACCGGCACGCTGCAGGTTCTCGCACTTGAAGAAAACCTCGGAACCGAGGCGCTGGCTCAGCGCACGCGAATGAGCGACGGGGGTGCGTTCAATAACGCCTTCGAGCAGCTCTGCGGCACGTTCAATGTCGGTGATGGTCACGGGCAGGGAGTCGAGATTTACGCTCACGAGGTTTCCATTCTGATGGTACGTATTCTGGCGGCACCTAGCCCCACACGCTAAAAGGCGCGCGGTGGCACAGTGCACACTCCATTTTAGAGGATGCACCGGCATAAAGCAGGGGCCGTCCCCGCACTCTCAGCAGATAGTGCAAGAACGGCCCCCGCCCTAGGTGATGTGCGAGCGTCTAGCCTGCGGTGAGTCACAGCGAATTGAGTCCTACGCCTTCTCAGATTCCTGAGATTCTTCAGAGCTTTCGGAAGTCTTAGCTTCCTTCGCCTTTTCAGACTCTTCAGCCTTCTTACGGCGCTCCAGCTCATGCGGGAAGAGGAACTCCTCCTCACGAGGCGCCTCCTTCTCCCAGCCGCGATTCGCCAAGTAACGCACCACCGCGTTGACCACAGCCAGAGTCGGCACAGCGAACAGCGCACCCACAGCACCAAAAATCATGGAGCCACCAGCCACCGAGAAAATAACCGCCAGCGGGTGCAGGGAGACAGCCTTACCCATAATAAGCGGCTGCAGAATGTGGGATTCGAGCTGCTGAACCAGCAGAACAATACCGAGCATAATCAGCGCTTGCACCGGACCCAGAGCAACCAGCGCCAGCAGCACAGCCACAGCACCGGAAATGAGGGCACCAATCACCGGAACGAAGGAGCCGAGGAAGACCAGCACACCCAGCGGAATAGCCAGCGGAACACCCAGGATTGCAGCACCAATACCGATGCCGACAGCGTCAATAGCCGCCACCAGAATCTGAACGCGCACGTACGCACCCAGGGACTTCCAGCCCGCACGACCCGCACCGTTGACGGCGGCACGCGCATCCTTCGGGAAGAGGCGGGTGACGAACAGCCAGATACGCTCGCCCTCCATCAGGAAGAAGACCAGGGTAAACAGGGTCAGCAGGGTACCGGTCGCAACCTCAGCCGCAGTCGAACCCACCTGAGACACACCGTGCAGCACAGAGCTGGGGTTATTGGTGACAGCACTCTCCATCTGATCCAGCAGCTGGTTCAGCTGGTCGGCACCGAACTCGTAGCCGAGGTCCTTCAGCCAACCAATCAGCTGCTGGTAGCCCTGCATCGCCTTATCCGCCATGGACACAAAACCACGCACAATCTGCTGACCGGTCAGCGAAATAATACCGGCGAGCACCAGAATCATACCGATTTCGGCAATAGCCGCCGCCCCACCGGCACGAACGCCCTTCTTACGCAGAAGCATCACGGCGGGGCTCAACAGAGCCGCCAGCAGCAAAGCCACCAGAAGAGAAATAACCAGCAGGGAGACGTGCCCCAGACCCTTCCAAAGGATCCAACCGGCACCGGCAATCATAATGATGCGCCACGCCCATGCACCGGCAACTTCCATAGCAAAAGGCACTCGGTAGCCGCGCTCCTCCTCAGCTACATGTTCTTCTGCAACAGGTGTAATTTTCACGGTGTCTCCAAATCGTTATCGGTGTCGCCCCGCGCGGGGCAGCTCGGCTACCCCAGCGGAGGCGGTACATGGTGATGGTGTTATGCTCCTCCCCTGCGCCTCGATACGCCAGGGAAGTAAAGCGGCAAAAGCGGCGGCACCATCACGGTACCGCCGCCTCATCATGAGCTTTAGTCGTTGCTAAAGATGCTTGCCAGGTACATGAGAACACGCAGGATCTCAACGTACAGCCAGACCAGCGAAGCGGTCAGACCGAATGCAAGGCGCCAGGACTCACGCTCGGGCAGGCCAGCCTCCACAGCTTCGGAGGTGGTGGTGAAGTCCAGCAGCAGCGAGTAGGTTGCCAGCGCAACAGCGAACAGACCAACAACCAGACCCAGCGGGATACCACCGATCGAGAAGCTGTTCAGCGAGGAACCGAAAATACCCGCACCCAGGACCGAGATGAAACCGTACGCCAGGTAGCCAATAGCGCCGATCATGAAGATCTTGTTGAGCTTGGGGGTTGCACGCAGCTTGCCATTTGCGAACAGAGCCAGGGTGGTACCTGCCACCACGAGGGTTGCAAGAACAGCCTGGATTGCCACGCCGGGGTAGCGCATGTTCACAACAGCGGACAGGCCGCCGAGCAGCAGACCTTCCATGAGCGCGTAGGTCATGACCAGGACCGGGGAAACCTTCTTCTTGAAGGAGTTCACCAGACCCAGGACCAGACCGCCCACCATGCCCAGGAGCAACAGCACCGGCATGTACCATGCAACAGCGGCACCGACAGCGACCAGGCACAGGTTGATGCCGGTCTTAACCATGACATCGTTCATGGTCAGACGCTCACCGGCGGGGATGGGCTCCGAGTAGGTGGGGGCTGCTACGCCGTAGTCAGCCTCACCGTACGGCTGGCCGTACTGTGCCTGCTGACCATACTGGGGCTGGCCGTAGGTGTTCTGACCGTAGCCCTGCTGGTCATACTGCTGACCGTACTGACCGTACGGCTGCTGACCGTACTGGCCATAGGTCTGCTGCTGACCGTACTGCGCCTGCTGGTTGGTCTGCTGAGGCTGCGCGCCAAAGCGACCGAAACGAGAGTCACCCTGCGTGACATTCTTCGCCATTGAATTCAGAAGCGGGTTTCCCGCCATCATGCTCTCCTTAAACGGGTACAAAACTAATTCTGTTAATTCTATCGGATAGATTCTGCGCTCACGGGCGCTGTTCGTTACCAGCAAGCGCTTCTAGCAACCTTGCCAGAATATTTCAGGGCGGTGTTTACCTGGGGTTCACCCAGGCCCACACCGCCCCGCACGCAAACGCTCCTGCGTGTCTCATTGTGAAGCGTCTATTGCGAAGCTTCCAAACGATTCACGAGCTGCTCCAGATACTTCAGAACTGCCTGTTCCTCGTTCGAGCCGATTACCTCGTCAGCAGCATTTCGCACAACCTCCGGGGCGTTAGACATGGCAACACCCCAGCCCGCGTAGCGGAGCATCTCCATGTCGTTCTCACCGTCACCGAAGGCGAGGATACCCGCCGGATCAGCGTTCAGACGCTCGCATAGGTCCTTCAGACCGGTCGCCTTATTAACACCGGTACGCACCAGGTCGATGGCACCGAAGCCACTCACCATCGGGGTGACGGTCTGCGGAAGAGCCTCACGCAGGTAGACGCTCAGCTGCTGAGTCTGCTTCGGCGGAGTCAGCAGCGGGAATTTAATGGGCGCACCCTCAAAATCTTCAATAGAGTCAACCATGACCGAGCCGGGGAAGAAGAACGCCGCAAAATCCTCCAGGGTGAGGGTTTCGGGAAGCTCCTGACCGGTGTCTTCAAAATAGCCGCGAATCATGTGCACAATCTGGTCGCAACGGTCCTTGGGCAGGTAAATGCCTTCGGTGGTGCAGACCAGCAGGCCGATCTGGTCCAGCCCCTGGACTACTTCAATGATGCGCGGCACGTCCTCTTCCTCAAAGGGATGCACGGCAAGCTGACCGCTCTCATCAGCAAGGTATGCACCGTTTTCAGCAATATAGATAAGACCTCGCCCTTCAAAGCCGCGCATATAGTCCTGCAGCTTGGCGTAGGTGTTTCCGCTCGCCACAACAAAGTGAATTCCCTGCGCCTGCAGGCGGGATAGGATGCGCGAGAAACGTTCGGTGTCGAAAGTTTTGGAGTCGGTGAGGAAGGTGCCGTCCATATCGACGGCAATGATGGAGGGTTTAGTCTGCATGCTGTGCCTTTCTGACTCTGCTACCCCGTTCAGTGCTACCCCATTCAGGCGGGGTGCGTCTGCGGCTGTGTCTCTCTATAGGGTCTCACGTTTTTAAGCTTCGAAAGACGGTATACGGGCGTTTTTGAGCGTGGAGTGCCACGGGTGCCATCGCCTCCTTCGAGCAGATGGGCATCCTCATGGCAACCGAACTGGTCGGGGGCATCGCCTTTTAAACTCCAAACGCCACACCCCAGACATGTAAACCTTCAGACACGCAAGCGGCGGCCCCTCCCCACGGGAAGAGCCGCCGCCTATCTACACCGCGCATCTACGCGCGTCTATACTGTGCCCCCACTGGGACTCGAACCCAGAACACAAGGATTTTAAGTCCTCTGTCTCTGCCAATTGGACTATGAGGGCGTATCCCGAACAGCCCGGGACACAAATATTTATTATTCCACGAAAACGCACTCGAATCTAAGCAGAAACACATTTCAAACAGTTCCCGGCGCCCCGCCGCAGCAAGCATCACGCAAAAGCACCGGTGGGCGGCTAAGATAGACAGCCCGCAAGCGCCCAGGCACAAAAACCTAGTCACAAAAACCTAATCGCAAAATAGGCGGTGCAGAAGACTAAGGTCTTCCACACCGCCCATTGCTTTATCTCAAGTGCGCTATCTCAGGGGCATACCCCTAAGTCAGGCTATTTTAGAGCTTTGCCTTCTGGCGTGCCGGTGCAGTACCGGTTGCTTCCTGGAATGCCAGGCGCGGGGAGCGCTGGTGGCGAATCGAGGAGGTGTCGCGACCGAAGATCTGGTTCAGAGCCCAGGTGGTCATAACGCGAACGGTACGCTCGGTGGTGGGGATTGCAGAGCCGTGGTAGCCGCGGTGCATGATCCATGCCAGCGGGCCGCCAATGGTCTTGCCCTTGAAGTTTGCAACGCCCTTCCACAGGCCCAGACCTGCCACAACACCAATGGTCTCGTGGTAGTAGTCGGTCAGGGGCTCGCCGCGGCGAGCAGCCAGCAGGTTCTTAGCCAGAACAACAGCCTGGCGGGAAGCGTGCTGAGCGTTGGGAACGCAGAAGCCACCCACGCCGCCACCGGAGAGGTCCGGAACAGCAGCGTTGTCGCCTGCAGCCCATGCACCCTCGACCACGCCGTCGTCACCGGTGACGCGCAGGTCTGCGCCCACGCGAACGCGGCCACGCTCGTCGATCGGGAAGTCGGTGTTCTTCAGCATCGGGGATGCTGCCACACCTGCGGTCCAGATCAGGGTGTCGGTCTTGATCTCGCCCGCGGGGGACTTGTCAGCCATGTTGATCAGCTGCAGGTTGCCGTCGGTTGCGTCGGAGAGGGAGGTGTTCAGCAGGATCTCGATGCCGCGTGCACGCAGCTCTGCAACAACCTTCTCGGCACGGTCTGCGGGAACCTCGGGCATGATGCGCGGTGCAGCCTCAACCATGACGAAGTGCAGGTCAGAAACGGAGAGACGCTCGTTGCGCTCCACAGCAACGCGTGCCATGTCCTCGAGCTCGGAGATAGTCTCAACACCAGCGAAGCCACCACCAACGACGACGAAGGTCAGGGCACGACGGCGTGCTTCAGCGTCGGACAGCAAGGATGCAACCTCGATGCGGTCCAGAACCCAGTTACGAACGGAGACTGCCTCTTCAATGGTCTTCAGACCGATAGCAACCTCTGCCAGACCCGGAATCGGGAATGCGCGGGTCACAGCGCCTGCACCGAGAACAATCTCGTCGTACTTCAGCTCGAAGGGCTCACCGCTGTCGGTGGGCTCAACAACAGCGGTGCGGTTTGCGTGGTTGACGGAGACAACGCGGCCGGGGATCAGCTCGGTGTCACGCAGGTGCTGGCGCAGCGGCACAGTTGCGTTACGGCCTTCCATGGAACCTGCTGCAACCTCGGGGAGGAAGGGCTGGTAAGTCATGTAGGGGTTCGGCTCAACGATGGTGACGACGCCACCGGTCTCCTTGATAGCCTTCTGAATCTTCTTAGCAACGGTGAAGCCGACGTAGCCGCCACCGACGATCAGGACGCGAGGACGGTCCTGTGCCACCTTAGTGAATGCCATTTTGTTACTTCCTAGTCTTTAGGTACCGAGGTTCGGTAGCTCCGGTAGGTTGATATGTGCAACTTTCGGCTCGTTCCGAAAGCTCCCCTGACGAACAAAGCGGCTCGCTCTGGAAGTCCTTGCGCAACGCGAAGTGGCTAGCAGCTCGAGCCTGTCTATCACATACCTGTTGTCTTTTATTTTACGCCTTTGTTTAGGTGATTTCGCACTTATGGCCCCTTTGAGCTGACCCTAAGTTAAAAGTTTTGAAGATATGAACGGGGTTCATCTCGTGATGCGGGTTACGGTCAAAATTACCCTTTCCGTTTTTTGCGCGGTATGTTCGATATTTTCGCTTATTGAGGCGTTCCTCCATCGAAGGCCCGACCCCACATAACAAAGCCCGGGGCTAACTCAAAAGTCAGCCCCGGGCGAACAGAAAAACATCATCAAAGAGCGTTAACGAGAGGTCCGGCGAGCATCCCGCTGAGAACCCCGATGATGCGCCGCCGCACGAGCCATCCGCGCAGCCTCACCCGCACTCACATGCAGCCTGTGCAAACGATGCACCGAACCAGCCGTAATAATCGTCAGCCACAACGTCAACGCCGCCAAAATCACCGGCGGCAACCAGCCACGATCCTCCGGAGGGCGACGCGCATCCGGCGCAGCCGCCTTCACGATGCTCTCACCCTCCTCATGGACCGGCGCAGCATCACTCGGAGTCGGCTCACTCACCTGCTGCTTACGGTGCACCGCAATCCACTCAGAAATAGAACCCAACGGATTAGCCGTCACCGCAGGCGACGCCAAAGCCATTGCATCCTGCGGATTGAAAATACCGTAACCATACAAAGGATCACGGCCCGTCGCGCCAGCATCATCAGCCGAAGCAATCAAACGCTGAGCCAGCTGAGCCGCCGACTCCTTCGGATACTTCTGCTTCAACAACGCCGCAACACCCGTCACCAACGGAGCAGCAGCCGAAGAACCCGACCAAATCATGTACCCGTTACCGGGAGCAGCCGCAATCATATCCGTACTCGGAGCAACCACAGCAATCGAAATGCCCTGAGTCGACGACCCCTCAGAAACCTGCTTATTCCGGTCAATACCACCAACCGTCAACACCCCAGGAATCGTCGCCGGAGCACCAACCTGCGTCAAGCCGCTACCGCGGTTACCCGCAGCCGCAACAATCAGCACGCCCTTCTGCTCAGCGTAGGCAAACGCCTCATCCCAGCTCTGCGGCCAGCTCGTCTTATTCGAGCCAATCGACATGTTAATAATCTGAGCCCCGTTATCGACCGCATAACGCACCGCCGCCGGAATCTGCTCATCAATGCTCTTACCGCCGGTCGTACCCATATTCAGCGAAATCGGCAGAATCTTCGCCTCGGGAGCCACACCAATCACACCGGTCGGCTTACCCGGCTGACCCGCAATCGCAGAATAGCCCTGCGTATCGTGGCCGTGACCGGCAATCAGAGAAGCGACCTCCGTGCCGTGCATCGGCTCAGCGCCCAGGCCCTTCCAGCCGTCCTCGCTACCCACGCCCGAGGCGTCATAACCGCGCAGAACATTGCCCTCAAGATCCGGGTGGGTGCCGTCCACGCCCGTATCAATCACAGCAACCGTCACGCCCTTACCCGTAGCCTGCGACCACAAGGACGTAATGCCGTACTCCTTCAGCCAGTACTCACGCTGACGGACATCATCACCATTCGTGGTTGACGCGCCCTGACTCGGAGTCGCAGAAGTCTGCGGCACCGCAGTACCCGACGGCGAAGGAGTCGCCGTCACCTCCCTCTTAGGGCTCGGCGACGCAGAAGCAGAAGGCGTCGGGTCAGTCGCCCAGGCGGCAGGCGCCAGCGGGGTCCACAACGGCAGAAGAGTCAACGCGGCACTGGCGCCCAAAGCTGCACCCTTACGGATGCGGCGAGTAGCGCCTCGGCCAGAACCAGCCGAGGCGCGCACACCACATACACGAGACTCACAGGCGAAAGACGGCGCAAAAGACCAGCCGGTCAGGGGCATACCTCGCCGACGCTCAGAATGGAACATTACAACTCCTCAAGCTGAGCCGCGCCGTGAACCACCATTGGTTCACGGCGCGAGCGCTCAAGCCTACAGCTGGGACAGAGCGATACCGTCTAGAATGTCGTGCTCGCTGACGGTCACCGAATCCACGGCACCATCAGTCATCTCATTCAGACGGGTCAGGATGCGGGCGTAAATCGTCGCGCCGGCACCAATCACATCCACCCGGCCGGGGTGCATGTAACCGAGCTCCTCACGCTCGGTGCGGTTCAGCGAAGCCAACCAGCGGGCGGTCTTCTGAACGGTCTCCACCGAGAAGCTCTGAGCGTTAATAGCCTCAGAATCGTAGCGGTCTAGACCCAGCGCAGCGGCAGCCACAGTGGTCGCGGTACCGGCCACAGCCACCACGCGGCGCGCGTCCTGCAGGGGCACCGTCTTACGCGCCACCTCGAGAGCCTCGTCAGTATCAGCCTCAACGCGAGCAATCTGTGACTCGGTCGCCGGGGCGCTGAGCATGTGACGCTCAGTCAGGCGCACACAACCAATATTGACACTACGGGAAGCCTTCACGCCCGACTCGTCACCGAGCACGAACTCAGTCGAACCGCCACCCAGGTCGAACACCAGGGTGTCGCCATCGCCGTAACCGACAGCGCGCACCGCACCGGCGAAGGACAGTGCAGCTTCCTCATCGCCGCTAATAACCTCGGGCTCAATACCCAAAATCTCGCGGATACCGTCCACGAACACCTGGCGGTTACCCGCATCACGAGTCGCACTGGTCGCCACGAAACGCACCGAATCAGCGCCGTGCTCCTTCAGCAACTGCGCATACTCACGCGCCGCAGCAAAAGTACGGTCCAGCGCCTCCTGCGCCAACCAACCGGTCGCGTCCACGCCCTGACCCAGACGCACAATGCGCATCTCACGCACAACGTCCTTCAGGACGGTCTTCTCGACCCCGTCCACCACCTCAGTAGTGGAATCAGCAATCAGCAGGCGAATAGAGTTCGTACCGCAGTCAATCGCACCAACGCGCACGGGGGGTTCCTTTCAGGTCTTCAATAAACATTCAGCGCCAAAGGCACCGCGAGCGCCGCAGGCGAAAAATTTTCGCTTTTCGGCGCTCTTTCTTCTATCTATTATGCGCCCGCACCGTCCCTCAAGACGATGCGGGCGCACCAGAATCATTATTTAGGCTTCTTCACGCCACGCGGGGTCGCAGGAGCAGACCTCGGGGGTCCACCACTCGGCGATAGCGTCCAGGCCGCGGTCACCCATCGGGTTCACGCCGCGACCCACCGACAGGGTGTGGCCGATAACGGCGTGCAGGCACTTCACGCGGGTCGGCATACCGCCAGCAGAGATGCCGTCAATCTCCGGGACCTCTTCGGTGCCGCTAATCAGGCGGATGCGCTCACGCTCAGCCAAGTAGTTCTCGTGTGCGGCAGCGTACTGTGCCGCCAGGTCGGCGTCCTCAGCGAGCGAGTCGGTCATCTCGTACATCAGGCCGCCCGCCTCCAGACGGGAAGCCGCAGCGGTAATCACCGGATGCGCCAGGTAGAACACAGTCGGGAAGGGGGTACCGTTGCTCAGGCGCGGTGCGGTAGCAGCCACGAGCGGGTTACCGCACACACAGCGTGCCGGAATCTCAATCACATCGCGGACCTTACGGCCCAGCTGCGCGGAGAGAACACGGATGTCCTGCTCGGTGGGGGTCAGGGTTTCAACAGTTACGCCGAAGCCGCCGGGGGTGCGTGCCTTCAGCTCTTCAATGGTGTTTTCGGTGCTCATAATCCTAAGTTTCTGGGACGAGGGGTCGCCTCGTCCGCTTATGCCGGGTGCTTGCCGGGTACTTGCCAGGGCAGGGTTCCTGCCGGTGGCTGGGGCTAGTTCTTTTCGAGAGAATCCCAGATTTTCGTGGTCCAGGCATCCTCGGGGGCGTTCTTCGCGTTAGCAGAAGTACCGTCAGCCTTCGTGGAGTCCTCGGTAATGCCGGTGACCACGTAGGGGGTGTCGCCGGGGTTCACATAGTAGAGGCGGCTACGTGCCTGCTGGCGAACATAGTTGTCGTCGTTCCACCAGGTCTGCTCCGCCTTCAGCTGGGCGTTCTCCTGCTGCAGCTGGGAAATGTGCGTGTTGATTCGCTTGATTTCCCGGTCCTGGTCAATGTAGGTGACCACCGGGTATGCGGTACCGAGCGCAATCACGCCCACCACAACAGCGGTCAGGAAGCTACGACCGGAGAACATATGAGCCGCCACGGGGGCATCGTATCCGCCCTCTTCACGGCCCTGCTGAGCTGCAGCGCGGCGGCGGGCACGCTCCTCACGGCGAGCCTGCGCCTGACGTTCGCGCTCAGGGTGACGCTCGCTCAAACCCACGCCAAAGAAAAGAGCACTTGCCTTCTTCAACAAGGAGGTGCGAGCTTCCTTCGCGGCGCCACGCGGCGCATCGGAGGAGGCAGCGCCCTGAGCGGATTCGGTGGAACTCTTAGAGTGCGACCGGGTCTGCTGGTTTGCTCGCTGGCTCATTGCTCTATCCCTCGTTCCATTCTGTACCGCTAAGCGCTTCCTTCATATTCTACCGGGTTTGTTGCACCACTTTTCTTCACGGATGGAGCAGAATCTGAGGATTACAAAATCTGTCGTTGACGCAGAATATCGAGCAAATCCTGCGATTTTTCAGCATCAACTTTTCGGATGAACCACTTACCTGACGCATCAATCTTCTCAAGATCACCGCTATTCAGAAGAGCGGGGTTCTCGCGTTCAGGATCCCAATCAATGTAATGGTGGTAAACCTTATTCTCTTCCTTCATAGTTCCAGGAACAAGCTGACCGTCCGTATCCCAGTTGGTAGCGTATTCCTTCGCAGAAGAATTCAGGAGAGCAGTAGCACCCCAAATCTCATCAGAAACATGGGTTTTCCGCAAGAACTTCTGCATTGCCTTGCCCTGACTAGAATCAAGGAATTTCACCATTGCCAGCGCTCCTTCACGAGAAACAACCCAAGAAGAAGAGCCACGGTAAAACTGCACCGGATACTTCATGCGAGGCCGACGAGAGTAGTATACGTCCCAAAGTTTCTGCACCAGGGCGTACATCTTATTACCCAAACGGGCTTTCAAGTCATAGGAACGCGGGTACTTCAATACAGTGTAGAACTGCGTACCGGGTGCCATTGCATAGAAGTTCATCCAGCATCGGTCACGGTTCTCTTCTCGGCTTAGGTACTCAATGTATTCAGTGAGTGGACGAGCCGGATAATCTTGGCCAGACAAGAGAATATAGTGATGAGCGTCGGGGTAGGTTTGCAGAGCCTCACGTAGCAGAACTTGCATCGCACGGGTCAGGGAATAACCTCCCCAGTTAACGTTAAACCGGTGGCTTACAAAATGAGCATCAGCAGTTTCAAATTCCTGCAAATTAGCTTTTTTATCGATAAAAGCGACTGTTTCTCCGCCTGAGTTTTTAATGATTCGGGTAAGCTCAAGAAATTGCTGCGGTCGCGAATGGGCGAGGATCATAAAACAAACGGTCATGATAGTCCTTTAAGAAATTGAGTGGAAAGATATGGGTTTCCCATCGACACATAAAAATAGGGCCGCACCGTAACTATCTGTCATGAATCACATCACGATATAGCCAGGTACGACCCAAGTAGTCGACAAAAGAGCCCCAAGTGAGCTCAATGGTCTAAGTCGTCATTAACGCCTTAAACCAATTGAAAGTATGAAGTGTGAGTGAGTATATACCCAAGATTATATGCCTCTGACAAGGAAAGACCGGACCATCCACGACACATGACACGATGAATTACATCACGAGGTATCAGGATGACCCGGCCTTACAGGGGGGAGTTCAGAAGAACACCCCACAACCTTCAAGCGTTATTATGCCTTGAAGCGGGGGAATGCGGACTTGCCAGCGTAAACAGCTGCATCGCCCAGCTCTTCCTCAATGCGCAGCAACTGGTTGTACTTAGCAACGCGCTCGGAACGTGCGGGAGCACCGGTCTTGATCTGGCCAGCGTTGGTTGCAACAGCCAGGTCGGCGATGGTGACGTCCTCAGTCTCACCGGAGCGGTGAGAAACCATGCAACGGTACTCGTGGCGCTGAGCCAGCTCCATTGCGTCGAGGGTCTCGGTCAGCGAACCGATCTGGTTCACCTTCACGAGCAGAGCGTTAGCTGCGCCCTCTTCGATACCGCGAGCCAGGCGCTCGGGGTTGGTCACGAACAGGTCGTCGCCAACGATCTGGACCTTGTCACCGATCTGCTCGGTCAGGGTCTTGTAGCCTTCCCAGTCGTTCTCGTCCAGCGGATCCTCGATGGAAACCAGGGGGTACTTTGCAACGAGGTCAGCGTAGTATGCGCTCATCTCAGCTGCGGACTTCTTCTGGCCCTCGAACTCGTATGCGCCGTCGTTGTAGAACTCGGAGGATGCAACGTCCAGTGCCAGTGCAACCTGCTCGCCCGGCTTGTAGCCAGCCTTCTCGATTGCCTCAACGATCAGGTCCAGTGCAGCTGCGTTGGACTCCAGGTTGGGTGCGAAGCCACCCTCGTCGCCCAGGCCGGTTGCCAGGCCGCGGTCGTGCAGCACGGACTTCAGGGAGTGGTAAACCTCAACACCTGCGCGCAGAGCGTCAGAGTAGTTGTCGAAGCCGATGGGAGCAATCATGAACTCCTGAATGTCAACGTTGGAGTCTGCGTGAGAACCACCGTTGAGGATGTTCATCATGGGGACGGGCAGAACGTGAGCGTTCGGGCCGCCGAGGTACTTGTACAGGGGCAGGTCAGCAGACTCAGCAGCAGCCTTAGCAACAGCCAGGGAGACACCCAGGATTGCGTTTGCGCCCAGCTTGCCCTTGTTGTTGGTGCCGTCCAGAGCAATCATGGCTGCGTCAACAGCGCGCTGGTCGGAAGCCTCAATGCCGATGACCTCTTCAGCGATTTCTTCGATAACAGACTTCACTGCACCCAGAACGCCCTTGCCCAGGTATACGGACTTGTCGCCGTCGCGGCGCTCAACAGCTTCCCACTCACCGGTGGATGCGCCCGAGGGCACAGCTGCGCGTGCGAAAGCACCGTCTTCGAGCAGAACCTCAACCTCAACGGTCGGGTTGCCACGGGAATCCAGGATCTGGCGTGCGTGAACTGCGGTAATAACAGCCATGAATTGTTCTCCTTATGAGATGTCAAGGATGTGAACGGCTCACCCGGTAGTGGACAAGTCGCGTCCCCTAAATTCTAGCAAAACTCCCACACAAACACACTAGTTGCCACCGCTTTTTTATCGCCTTATTGAAAGTCGTAATAACCCTTAGTCGCCCGCTACAAAGCGGAACAAGACCCACACTCCCCCACATTGGGAGGGTGTGGGTACTCAGCCAAAGCACAACATGAGCCCAAGCGCCGGGGTATACGCCACGAGCATCCTCACGGCCATCCAACACGACCCCAAACAAACGGAAGGTGCTTTGAAACCTCTTATTCCCTCAGAGACTAGGTTTCAAAGCGCCTCGTAGAAGAACTCAACCAGCGTGTCTAATAGCTCGGCTCATCATGCGTGTGCTGAGTAATATAGCGGCGAGTGTACGAACGCAGGGCACGCTCAGCATCCAGGCCGTTACGCTGTGCACGGCTCACCAACGCAAAGAGCAGCTCGCCGAACTCCTCCTCAGTGTGCATATAGCGCAGGTCGTCCTCCATGCTCGTAGGCTCCGGCGGCAGGATAATACCCGCCTTACGTGCCTTCACAGCAGTCTTCTCAGCCATAGCGAGCGCCGGCAGATGCGGCGGAATACCGTCCAGCGCGCCGCGGTCGCTCTTCTCCTTCTTCTTCAGCTCATCCCACGCCGCCTGCTGCTCAGCTGCGGTGCGGGGCGCCTCCGAAGAGCCCTCAGACTCAGCCGCAAACACGTCGGGGTGGCGCGAACGAAGCTTCTTCACCAGACCCTCAACCACCTGCACAATGTCGAAGCCCTGCGGGTTTGCCGCAGCAATATCGGAGTGGAACACCACCTGCAACAGCACGTCGCCCAGTTCCTCGCGCAGCAGCGGCATATTCGGCTCGCCACCGGTCTCTACCGCCTCAACAACCTCGTAGGCTTCCTCCACCAGGTAGCGGATTAGGGAGGCGTGAGTCTGCTCAGCATCCCACGGGCAACCACCCGGTGCGCGCAACAGCGCCATAGTTTCTACCAGGGTACCGAAGGCCTCAGCCGCACGGGCGGCAGTATCCTGAACATTCTGCGCCGCAGAAGCCTCAGGAGTATTAGGGGTATCAGTCATAACAATCTTCCTCATCGAAAAAAATGACAAACATAGCGCACCGCGCCGACCCCCACACGGGAGCCGGCGCGGCGCACCTCACAAAGGTTTAGAGGTTCCAGTGCGAAAGCGCGCTCGTCATATGAGCCGGAATCTTCGAACCCAGACGCGGGAACATGCGCAGCTCCTCAACGTAACGCTCAGCATCCAGCGGACGCGGGTAGGTGACAAACGTCTGCTCATTCGCATAATCGAATGCCGCCTGGACCGGCACACCCGGGGTGAAGGTCAGGCTCATAGCCAGCGGCGAGCCCTCGCCCTCGCTGTACGAGTCGGTCTTCAGAGCCGGGATGTCCAACAGGGTTTCGGGGATCAGCTCGAAGGTGCGGACCTGCTCCCAGAAGCCGTTGCGGCGCACGTGGGTCAGGGCATCGTAGTAGGAGCCGAGGGCACGTACACGGATCAGCACGGTGGTTGCGTCCTTTGCGGTGCCGTTCTCGCCGAAGAGGTGCTCGACGACCGGCGCCAGACGCTGAGCAACCTGATCCTCGGTCAGAACCAGGTTGCCGGATGCCAGCTGGGTCTCCGAGGGAACCAGCGGGCTCTGCACCGCCGCGGAGGGGGTGTCCGGCTCAGCCACGATGGTGGGCAGCTGGTTGAGCTCGCTCAGCGCGGACGCCAAGATGCTGGAGGAAAGGCCCGCGGGTGCGGTCTCCGGCAGAGTTGCGGGTGCCGCCTCTACTGCGGGAGCCTCAGCAATCTTGGCAGCGGAGGTCACCTCAACGGTCTTGAGCTCAGCGGCCTTCTCAGCGGGCTCTTCCTGAGCGCCGACAACCTTCGCCTCAGATACCTTTGCCTCGGTAGCCTTCGCAGCGGCGCCGGCGGTGCCCACTGCGGCAGCTGCGGCAAGAGCACCAGCCAGACCGGGAGCCACAGATGCGCTCTCAGCGGCAGGCTCAACGTCTTCGAGGGCAGGTTCCTCAGCGTGCGCTTCAGCGGATGCGGCGGAGGCCTCCTGCTCGGGTAGCAATTCAGAATCCTCCAGGAACGCGGGCAGGGTGGGCTCTTCGGTCTGCTCTGCGGCCGGTTCTTCTGCAGCATCTTCAACGGACTGGGTGCGGTCCAGGGTGAAGGACTCTGCAACCACGAGGGCGGCTGCCTTCTGGTCCTCGACAGCCGGAACGTCCTCAGCGGGTGCTTCCTCAACGTCTGCGTCCTCAGTGTCCAGCTTCTTCTGAGCGTTGGCGACGATGGCAGCCAGGGCGGCTTCCATATCTTCGCCAGATTCATCAGAGGCCTGGGCAGGGGTCTCAGAAGCCTCAGCTGCTTCGGCGGTGAGCTCTTGAGCCTGCTCAGTTTCGGGCTCTACGGTAGCTACACCGAAGACAGGGTCATTCTCGTAGTCGTGCTCGAACTCAGCTTCAACCGGCGCAAACTCAGCCTGGGCAGGCTCGTCAGAAGCTTCAACAGCCTCCTCTACGCCTTCCTTCTCCTGCGCAGAAGCGGCAGCGGCAGAACCAGCCACAGCGGTACCGGCAGCGGCAAGACCCACAGCGGCCAGCAGACCCGAAGAGGTACCCTCTTCAGCGCTCTCAACTACAGGCTCTTCAGCGGCTTCGGCAGTAGCCGCAGCCTCGTTCGCAGCCTGCTTCTCGGCGAGTTCCGCCTCAAGCTCACGCTCAATAGCTTCACGTTCAGCCTCAACCGAGTCAACGCTCTGAACAGCGGCTTCCTGAGGCTCATCCTGCAAGGTAGCCTCAGCTGCCTCAGCGATCGCCACGGGCTTAGCCTCGACAGTGGAGCCTCCCAGCAGGAAGCTCTCGCCGGTAGTCTGACCGTCCGTAGCACCCAGGTAGGATGCGTGAACCTCCAGGCCGTCGCCCAGACGCGGCTTCAGGGAGACAGCCGCACGGTTCCAGGTTGCGCCGGCCTGCTGAGCCTCGGTGTACAGTGCCGCAACGGGTGCGAACCAGTCAACGCCGGGCACAACAATGCCGGTTTCAACCTCACGGCCGCGGTGCAGCAGACGGTAGTGCATATCCTCATCAACCTGGCGCAGTTCCAGGCTCATGGTGCCCGAGCCGCGGGTGCGCATGAGCTCAGCAAGGCCGTGGAGAGCACGCTTCTCGGGGAGAACGGGCAGGGTTGCCGCACCCTCAACGGGTTCACTCAAGATGATGGATTCGGCTACCAGTTCAGCTTCGTCTTCGCTGAGCTTCTGCTCAGTTTCCTTCAGCTCAGCAACGGGTGCCTCAGCGGATTCTTCACGAGTAGCAGATTCGTGCTTCTCTGCTTCCTTCTTATCGATGCCCTCTGCGGTCAGCGCGATGCCCTGCGAGGTGCCCTTTTCGGTCTTCTCCTCAGCCTTTTCAGCCTTTGCGGCGGAGGCAACGGCAGCTGCAGCAGCTACGGGGGCGGCAACAGCGGCAAGCGCAGGAGCTACAGAGGCGCTCTTGGCGGGCTCGTCTTCCTCAGAAGTAGCACCTTCAGCCACGAGGTTCTCAACTTCAGAGTCCTCAACCTCGGTAGCGGTTGCTACCGGTGCGGGGGTCTCCTCTTCGGCTTCTACCGCTACGCTTTCTTCGACAGAGCTTTCTTCCGTAGCAGGCTCTTCCGCAGCGGAGGCATCGAAGATCAGCTCGGCGGTGTTCTCCTCTTCAGCGTCGAAGTCTTCAGCCTCGAGCGACTCAGAGACGGACACTTCGTGCTTCTCCTCAACGGACACAGCGGAGAGCAGCTCGGTCTCTTCAGAGACCGCGCTTTCTTCCTCAGTAAGTTCAGATGCCAGCAGTTCGGGCGCCTCAACGACAGCCTCAATCGGCTCTTCCTCAACAGCGGCAACAGGCTCTACAGCTTCTTCTGCGCCTGCGGTAAGGTCAACGGTCTCTTCGGCTTCGACGTCTTCAGCAACCTCTGCAACAGTTGCGGATACCTCAGGTACTTCAGTGTCCTCAACAGATTCAGTAGCCTCAGTAGGCTCAAGTGCTTCAGCGGAGTCTGCTTCCTCAGCAAGTGCCTCATCAGCTACAGCTTCAGCGATGACCTCACCGGAAGCAACCTCGCCGAAAGTCTCCTCTTCGCTGTCGAGGGTGATGCCCAGTCGAGCAGCGTAGGCGGCAGCCAAATCATCCAAACCGGCGTTCTGAGCCTCGGTGACAGCGGCGCCGGTACCGGTAGCCTTCATGTCTTCCACAGTCAGGGAGTCCTCAGCATCTGCGGATGCATCCTCAGATTCAGAATGAGCGTTCTCGGAGTTGTTCTCGGTAGCTTCTACAACAGCGTCGACAGCCTCATGCTCTTCGCCGCCCTCTGCCTCGTCTGCGGTCTCCTCAACAGCCTCAGCGACCTCAGCAGCAGTATCTTCGGTATTCTGGGCACGCAGAGCACGCAGGTGCTGCTCAAAGTGGGAACGTGCATCCTCTGCAGCGTCCTTCGGCTCCTCAACATCAGCCGGGGCTTCCTCAGCCTCGACAGATGCGTCCTCAGCTTCAGCTTCTTCGTCATCGCGCAGGAACGCGGGGGTAGCGGGCTTGGGCGCCTCAGCAACCGGGGCGGCATCTTCTTCAATGTCCTGACCCTCAGCTACCTGCTCAACCTCAACAGGTTCCTCAGATCCCTGGGGGAAAGCACCAAGCGCAGCCAGCAGGCTACGACGCTCCTGCTCCTCAACCTGTTCCTCGGTCAGCTCATCAGCAGCGGAAGATTCTTCAACCTTCTCATCGCCGTTCAGGAGGGCACGCTTGAGGTCCTCAACAGCGCGGTGCTCTTCGTTCTGCTCTTCGTCGTTGCTCTGCTGGCGTGCGCTTTCAGACTTCACGAAGCGGCGCAGGGAATCCTCCCACTGCTGCTGTTCCATAATCTTTTCGCTCAGTCGTGCGCTCTTGGGGGCGTCTTTGCCTGCCTGTTCCTTCTGGACCTTAGCAGTTTCGGCGCTCTGTTCTTCGCGCGACTGTTCATCCAACTTCTTCTTGCCGATTCCAAAGAAGCTCATTGGGTGTCCTCCTCCGGCGTGCGCCGTGTGATGATGCGCCATCTCCTTTATCCCCCGCAGGTGTGTGGGCACGGGGTCCAGAACATGACGCAAATGTCCTCATAATCCTTTTAATTCTATCGCGTGCATAGAGTTTCACCCCGCTACTCGGTGAGAGGTAACGGGGTGAAACTTGTACAGTTTTCAAGGCTTAACGCGGCTATAGCGCCGCGCTTTCAAGACTGCAGAATAAGCTTTCGAAAAGCTCTTTAGCGTGCCTCATCGCGGATGGGGTTCGCCGCCTTCGCTGCCTTCGCCAGCTCAAAACGGACAGCGCGCAGTGCGGTTGCCGCCATAACACGCACACCAATGCCAATCGCCTGCTCGCTCGGGGCATAATCACCCTGATGCAGATCATAGGTGGGGTCGCCGGGGGCACGGGTACCCAGACGGAACATGGAGCCGGGAACTTCCTGCAGCATCCAGGCGAAGTCTTCACCGCCCATGGACTGCTCGACCAGCACGATCGAGTCTTCGCCCAGCTCGGCGCGAGCCGCGTTCTCCAGCATGGTGGTTTCCAGATCGGTATTGACGACCGGGGGCACGCCGCGGATGTGTTCCACACGCGCCTTCACTCCGAAGGGCACGGCGACCTGCTCAATCACTTCGTCCAGCATGTTGCCTGCCTGACGCCAAACCTCAACGTCCAGGCAACGCATGGTGCCCGCCAGGTAGCCCTCGGCGGGGATAGCGTTGGGAGCAACACCAGCACTGACCTGGCCCCAGGCAACCAGCACGCCCGAACGCACGTCGGTACGGCGGGTCAGTACGGCGGGAACCTGCACAGCAATCTGGCTCATGGCGTAGATGAGGTCCTCGGTCAGGTGCGGGCGGGAAGTGTGGCCGCCGTGACCGCTCAGGTGAATCTTGATGGTGTCGGATGCGCTGGTAATCGCGCCGATGCGGGTACCAATCTGACCCAGATCCACCTTCGGGTCGCAGTGCAGGGCAAAAGCACGCGGAATGTCCTTGAGCAGACCCTGAGCAATCATCTGCACGGCGCCACCGGGAAGCTGCTCCTCAGCGGGCTGGAAGAGAATGCGGACGCTACGGCCCAGCGGGGTCTTCTCGTTCAGCTCGTGCAGTGCCAGCGCCACACCGAGCATAACGGTCTGATGAATATCGTGGCCACAGGCGTGCATCACGCCGGGTACGGTGGAGGCGTAGGGCAGACCGGTCTGCTCAACAATGGGCAGAGCGTCAATATCGGCGCGCAGAGCCACGGCGAAGGGGCCGCTTCCGATATCAACGTAGCAGCCCGTACCTTCGCAAGCGACGGGGTTCATGCCGGCTTCTCGCAGTCGATTCATGAGGCGCTCAGTGGTCGCCACCTCACGGAAGGAAAGCTCCGGGTTGGCGTGCACTTCGCGGCGGAACTGCACGAGGGTACCCATCATGCGCTCCACCCAGTCGTCAAAGACGGGGGTGGACAAATCGTAGCGAGAATTAGCGAAAACCATACACAGTAGAATAACGCCGCACACCGAGGTTTACCTACCTACTCCCCCTTTCTGACGGCCCTCGAGAATATCTATGACTTTATGACAGATTGTGAAGAGTACTCCCGCCGCAGAAGCCCCGTTCAATGCGCTGCCCCATGATTTGAAGCCGGTCCTTTTTCTGTTAAAACGATTCAAGCCGCCACCCGGTGTGGGTGACGGCTTGAATCGTCAATGCTGTATCAGCTGATACCGCGTGCTCCGATTAGAGCGAGCGGCTCAGGATTGCCTGCTTCACCTCGGCGATAGCCTTGGTGATCTGGATGCCACGGGGGCAAGCCTCGGTGCAGTTGAAGGTGGTACGGCAGCGCCATACGCCTTCCTTGTCGTTGAGGATCTCCAGACGCAGGTCGCCTGCATCATCGCGCGAGTCGAAGATGAAGCGGTGTGCGTTCACAATAGCGGAGGGGCCGAAGTACTGACCGTCGGTCCAGAAGACCGGGCAGGACGAGGTACATGCTGCACAGAGGATGCACTTGGTGGTGTCATCGAAACGTGCACGGTCCTCGATGGTCTGCAGGCGCTCACGCTCAGGCTCGTTCGAGTCGTTGATGAAGAACGGCATGATTTCGCGGTATGCCTGGAAGAAGGGCTCCATGTCAACGATGAGGTCCTTTTCGCAGGGCAGACCTTTGATGGGCTCAACGGTAATCGGCTTGGACAGGTCAAGGTCCTTCAGCAGGGTCTTGCAAGCCAGGCGGTTACGACCGTTGATGCGCATTGCGTCCGAGCCACAGATGCCGTGTGCGCAGGAGCGGCGGAAGGAGACGGAGCCGTCTACTTCCCACTTGATCTTGTGCAGAGCATCCAGCACGCGGTCGGTGCGGTACATGGTCAGCGGGAATTCATCCCAGTATGCCTCGGAGGAAACTTCCGGGTTGTAGCGACGAATCTTGATGACCACATCGTAGGTGGGGATGGAGTCGGAGTCGCCGCCGGTCATACCTTCAAACAGCTTGACGGATTCCGGTTCGGGGAGTTCGTTTTCAGCCATTTTAGTACTTACGCTCCTTCGGCTCGTAGCGGGTGTAGACAACGGGCTTGGTTTCGAATCGCAGGCCCTTCACACCCTCAAACTCAGATTCGGGGTCGAGGTAGACCATCGAGTGCTCCATGAAGTTGACATCGTCACGCTTGGGGAAGTCCTCACGGTAGTGACCACCACGGGATTCCTTACGGTGCAGTGCACCAACGGACATGACCTTTGCCAGCTCAATCAGGAAGCCGAGCTCAACAGCCTCAAGCAGGTCGAGGTTGAAGCGCTTGCCCTTGTCCTGGATGGAGATGTTCTTGTAACGCTCTTCCAGCTCAGCGATGGTTGCCAGTGCTGCACGGATGGTTTCGTCGGTACGGAACACCTGCATGTCAGCTTCCATAGCCTTCTGCAGGTCTGCGCGGATAGCGCCGACCTTCTCGGTGCCCTTGCCCTCGAGGATGCCGTTGAGCATGTTGAGAACGCGATCTGCTGCGTCGTCCGGAACCGGTACGAACTCAGCGGTTGCTGCGTACTCTGCAGCCTTGCGGCCTGCACGCTTACCGAACACGTTGATGTCCAGCAGGGAGTTGGTGCCCAGACGGTTTGCACCGTGGACGGACACGCAAGCAACCTCACCAGCTGCGTAGAGGCCGGGGATGGTCTCCTTGCTGTTGTGGTAGACCTCGGTCTCGTTGTTGGTGGGGATACCGCCCATTGCGTAGTGCGCGGTGGGGAACACCGGGATGGGCTGGTGGTGCGGTTCCACAGCCAGGTAGGTACGAGCGAACTCGGTGATGTCCGGCAGCTTCTCGTCAATGTGCGAGGGCTCCAGGTGGGTCAGGTCCAGCAGCACGTAGTCCTTGTGGGGACCGCAGCCGCGGCCTTCGCGCACCTCGTTTGCCATTGCACGTGCCACGATATCGCGGGGTGCGAGGTCCTTAATGGTGGGTGCGTAGCGCTCCATGAAGCGCTCACCGTCAGCGTTACGGAGAATACCGCCTTCACCACGAGCACCCTCGGTGACGAGAATGCCCAGACCAGCCAGGCCGGTCGGGTGGAACTGAACGAATTCCATGTCCTCCAGGGGCAGGCCTGCACGCAGCGCGATAGCCATGCCGTCACCGGTGAGGGTGTGTGCGTTGGAGGTGGTCTTGAAGATCTTGCCACAGCCGCCGGATGCGAAGATCACGGACTTAGCCTGGAAGACGTGAACCTCGCCGGTTGCCAGGTCGTAGGAGACGACGCCGGCGGGGCGGGGCTTGCCCTCTTCATCCTTGACCAGAATCAGGTCGAGAACGTAGAACTCGTTGTAGAACTCCACATTGTGGCGAACGCAGTTCTGGTAGAGGGTCTGCAGAATCATGTGGCCGGTACGGTCAGCTGCGTAGCATGCGCGGCGCACAGCAGCCTTACCGTGGTCACGGGTGTGACCGCCGAAGCGGCGCTGGTCAATGCGGCCTTCGGGGGTTCGGTTGAAGGGAAGACCCATCTTTTCCAGGTCGAGCACAGCGTCAATAGCTTCCTTAGCCATGATTTCTGCTGCGTCCTGGTCAACCAGGTAGTCGCCACCCTTGACGGTGTCAAAGGTGTGCCACTCCCAGTTGTCCTCTTCAACGTTAGCCAGAGCGGCGCACATGCCACCCTGTGCTGCGCCGGTGTGGGAGCGGGTGGGGTATAGCTTGGTCAGTACCGCGGTGCGAACTCGCTGGCCGGCCTCAATAGCGGCACGCATACCTGCGCCGCCGGCACCGACGATCACTACATCGTACTTATGTACCTGCATGATGTTCTTTCTGTGTTTTAGATGTTTTCGTTTGTCTCGGATACGTCGCCGTTAGCGTGCCGAGCAGAAGCTGGGAAGCAGTTCAGCCGCTGCGCCGGAGGGGCAGGGGTCGAACGCGAAGATGGTGAGGGTACCAATCAGCAGGACGAATGCGCATGCTGCGAAGAGGATGACCTTCAGCCAAACGCGCAGGCGGTCCTTCTCAGCGTAGTCATCGATGATGACGCGGATGCCGTTTGCACCGTGCAACATAGCCAGCCAGAGCAGCAGCAGATCCCAGACCTGCCAGAAGGGGTTCGCCCACTTGCCTCCCACGAAACCGAAGTCGATGGCGTGGATGCCGTCGCCGACCATGAGGTTGGAGAAGAGGTGGCCGAAAATCAGCACGATGAGTACGACGCCGGACAGGCGCATACCGAGCCAAGCGAACATCTCAAAGTTGTTGCGCTTGGAGGAGGAGCGGTTGTACTTTACGCCGTCGATGCGGTTATCACGCAGACGGGGTACATAGGTGCGGGGCTTGAGCGGAGTAGCCATTGTTTAGTGACCTCCCATGTGCGAGAAAACGATTGGCAGGTGACGTGCGGCGAAGCCAGCAACGGTGATTGCCCAGAGGAAAAGCACAACCCAAAGGATCTTGATGTGCGTGTAGGTTGCCTTCTGGCTAATTTCGACGTTGCCGTCCTTGTTCTTCGCCTGAATGTGCTCCACGTGCGAGTTGGTTGCCTTACCCCAGAAGTCGATGAGGATAATGCGAATACCGTTGAACGCGTGGTAGACGATGGCGGCGACAAGCGCGGTCTCACCCAGACCCATGATGGGGTTCTTGTACAGGCTCAGTACGCCGTTGTAGGCCTCCGGGGAGATACGCACGACGGCAGTATCCAGGATGTGTACAAGAAGGAAGAAGAAAATCGCGATACCGGTAATGCGATGAGCAACCCAGGACCACATGCCCCAGCGGCCGCGGTAAAGGGTTCCTTTAGAACCATTCAACACTGAATAACCTCCTGCTGCGACGGCGAGCGTCTGGGTTCTGGTACCGCATTTTTAGGCCCCATCTTCCAGGCACAGCTGTGTGCTCACCGACTGCTTTTTGTTCGTCTGTTACTTCCAAGATATCAGGTAAATTCACAGCTTACTGACACCCTGTTTAGGGTTTTTTTACAGGTTCTAAAAGGGAATTAGAGCATGTTTTTATTGCGATATCGCCTACTCCCCTGTGTTTATGCGGAACTTACCTTAACCTAACCTCAAACAACGCCTAAATGAGAGCCGCCTGACACTTTTTTGTTAAAACCTAAAAGAATTCGATATATGACAAATTCACCCGCTATTCTTGAAGCGATGAATACTGCACTCACTCGATTCCGCCCGCTCATTCCCGCCGGCGGTGTTGGTTCGCGTTTGTGGCCTCTATCCCGCGCGCACGCCCCGAAATTCCTGCTCGACCTCACCTCGTCGGGCAATTCCCTGTTGCGTGACACCTATGACCGTCTCATCGACCTCAGTAACGGTTCCGTCATGGTGGTTACCGGCACTTCGCATGCCAATGCGGTTACCCAGCAGATTCCTGAACTGCGTGCCGCTGACCTGGTGCTGGAGCCCTCCCCCAAGGATTCGGCTGCAGCTATCGGCTTGGCTTGCGCTATCATCCACCGCCGCGAACCGGACGCCATCATTGGCTCCTTCGCAGCTGACCACGTGATCAGCCCCGTGGATGAATTCCACCGCGTGGTGACCGAAGCTGTCGTCACCGCGGCAACCGGCAAGATTGTCACCATCGGTATTACTCCCACCGAGCCCTCCAGCGCGTTTGGCTACATTCACGCCAGCGAGCCCCTGGGCATCGAGGGTGCTCCCAACGCTCACGCCGTGGACACCTTCGTGGAGAAGCCCGATACCGCCACCGCGCAGAAGTACCTGGACTCCGGTGAGTACACCTGGAACGCAGGTATGTTCGTGGCACCGGCGGCCCTGATGCTCAAGCACCTCGAGGCGAACGAGCCCGAGCTGTACGCGGGCATCATGGAGATTGCTAACGCTTGGGACACCCCCGAGCGCGAGGCTGTTATGGACCGCGTCTGGGAGACCCTGCCGAAGACCGCTATCGACTACGCTGTGGCTGAGCCCGCAGCGGCAGCAGGCGACGTCGCAATGGTTCCCGGTTCCTTCAGCTGGGACGATGTTGGAGACTTTGACGCTGTGGCACGCCTGAACACCGAGAAGAGTGGCGAAGAGCTGACCATTCTCGGCGAGAAGGACAACGTCATCAACCACGGTTGCTCCGGCATTATTGTCGCGAACACTGACCGCAAGATCTCTATCATTGGCCTCGACGACATCGTTGTGGTGGATACCCCCGATGCCCTGTTGGTCGCTCCGCGCTCCAAGGCACAGGCTGTCAAGGACGCTGTAGGCGAGATTAAGGCACGAGGCCTGAACAACCTCCTCTAAATTTTTGGCTCTGAGTAGATAGCCCCGCGCAGTTAGCCCCGCGCAGTTAGCCCCGCGCAGTTAGCCCCGCGCGAGTGCTTGAATCCTGCTCGAGCACAAGATACCTCTAGAAACCGGTTCTCTTCTTTTCAGAAGGGAGCCGGTTTTCTTATGCCCCGATGATTATGCTCCGATGGGTCATTGGGTCATTTCGCGGGTGGATTCAAGACTTTTCCCTAGTGGGAGCGTGGAAGGTTGTTTCCTGCGGCCAAGCAGGGGATGGCGCGCCTTACTCACCCCGTGTAGAGCGCACTTCCAGAGTCTGATACAAACCGAGGACCACCCCTTATAGAGAACCATTCTCATGTTAGCCTTAGTAGATGCACATGACTCGTAAGTTTTTCCTCACCCGCGCCGGCGCACTCGGCGCAGTAGCCGCCCTCGCCCTGACCGCATGCGGCACCCAGAACGCACAGACCAGCCAGAATACCCAGACCAGCCCCAGCGCCTCCACCTCCGCGAGCGCAACCCCCGCACCCATCACCGAAGGTAAGGGTCCGGCAAGCCGCGTCGCCATCACCTACGACGGTGGCGTGCTCGTCTACGACGCCAAGGACATGAAGCTGCTCGCAGACATCCCCAAGGAAGGCTTCCTGCGCCTCTCCGACGCTGGCGATAACCGCCACCTCGTCGTTGCAGACGGCAATAGCTACACCTTCCTGGACACCGGCGTATGGTCCGTAGCGCACGGCGACCACTCGCACTACTACACCACCGCCCCGTCCCTGTCTTCCCTGTCTCTTGCGGCTGACCACACCGGTCACGTGATCAAGGACAACGGCAAGGTCGCGGCATTCGCTGACGGCACCGGCTCCTTCGCCGTGTACGACCCGGCGAAGCTGACCCAGGACAAGCGCACCGCTTCCTCCCTGGAGACCACCACCGTCACCCTGCCCAAGCCGCACCACGGCTTCGCAATCCCGCTGCCCAACGACCAGTACCTGGTAGCGGTCGGCGACTCGAAGACCCGCACCGGTGCCGCTGTTGTGGACGCGCAGGGCAAGACCGTCACCGAGAGCCCCGCCTGCCCCGGCGTTCACGGTGAAGCCATCGCCAAGGACGGCGCGTTCTCGATCGGCTGCACCGACGGCGCGCTAGTCTACAAGGACGGCAAGTTCACCAAGATCACCAACCCCGAGGACCCGTACTCGCGTTCCGGTAACCAGGCCGGCAAGGCTGACTCCCAGTACGTTCTGGCGGACTACAAGACCGACAAGGACGCCAAGCTGGAGCGCCCCGAGAAGTTCTCCATTATCGACACCGTTGCGGCAACCCGCACTGTCTACTCCCTGCCTTCTGGCGTGAGCTACACCTTCCGTTCGCTGGCTCGCGGCCCCCAGGGTGAGGCCCTGCTCCTGACCACCGACGGCAAGCTGCGCGTCTTCGATCCGGCAACCGGCGCCGAGCTGGGCTCCGTACAGCTCATGGAGGCGTGGACCGAGTCTGAGACCTGGCAGGATGAGCGTCCGGCGCTGTGGGTTGACGGTAAGACCGCCTACGTGACCGACCCGGCAACCAAGAAGCTCATTGCGGTGTCCCTGTCGAACCCGGCAGCGCCGAAGGAGCTGATGAGCGTGGAGCTTCCGAAGACCCCGAACGAGATTCTGGGTGTCTCTTCTTCGAACGCTGCACCGGTTGAGGCTGAGGCGCACGGCGCTGCTTCCTCCTCGGCTTCGGCTGACGCGCACGAGTCCGGCGAGGCTCATAACCACGAGTCCGGCGAGGGCCACTCCCACTAGGACTTTCATGCTAGGACTCTCACGCTGAGATAAACCTAGCGAAAGCATAAAGAGAGATGCGACCGATAAGTTATCGGTCGCATCTCTCTTTATGTATGCCAGGTTTATACGCAAGCTACTAACGCAGCGGCAGAACGCTGATTTCTTCCCAGTCCTGCCCGTCGTAGGAGTAGCAGTGCAGGTGATCCACGGTGAAGGTACGCTGCTCGGCGGGCAAAGCGTCAAACACCTCACGGGCGTGATCAACCTGCTCCTGCGTGAGCCCCTGGCCCAAGGTCACGTGCGGCACATAGGGGAAGGACGCCGCACCGGCACCGAATAGCTCAACCAGCTTCTGGTGAATCTGCTCGAACTCGGCCTTGCCCGCCTTCAGGTTCAGGTACTCCACCTCGGTGACCGGACGGAAGGAGTGCACCGAACCCCAGCGCGCCTCAAAACGCGGCGTGTCCAGCGCCTCGCGGAACTGGGGGGACTGCACCGCAGCCAGGAGAGACTCGGTCAGCTCCGTCAGGTACACGGTCACGTGGGTGCTGATAGGCGCCACCGCACCACCGGCTACCGCGCGCTTCCACTCTTCCAGGCGCTGAACATTCTCACCGCTCACGTGCGCAATAACGCTCAGGTAGCGGCGGCCAGGTTTCAGGGTCGGGGATACAGGAGCCGTCGTGGGGCTCGAAGAGTTCTCTTGTGCTGTCATCTCAATCGTGCAGGTAATGCGGCGCCTCAGCCGAACTGGCTGAACAGCGCGCTAGATTGCGGCGGCAGGCAGGAAGCCAACCTTCTTGTACACGTTCTCAATGGTGACCGTAGCGATCTCACGCGCAGCGGATGCGCCCACAGCCAGCAGGCGGTCCAGCTCGGCGGGGTCGTCCATCAGCTCGAGGGTACGCTCACGCACCGGGGTGAGGCGCTCCACCACGATATCGGCAAGGTCAACCTTCAGGTGGCCGTACATCTTGCCCTCGTAGCGTGCCACGATCTCGTCGATGCTCTCGCCGGTCATTGCCGAGTAGATGGAGAGCAGGTTGGAGACGCCGGGCTTAGCCTCGCGGTCGTAGGCGATGACGGAGCCGTCATCGGTCACGGCGGACTTAATCTTCTTCTGGGTTGCCTTGGGGGTGTCCAGAAGCTTGATTAGGCCCTTGTCGGTGGCTGCAGACTTGGACATCTTCGACGTCGGGTCCTGCAGGTCGTAAATCTTAGCGGTTTCCTTCAGGATCACCGGCTCGGGCACCACGAAGGTCTCACCGAAACGGGAGTTGAAGCGCTGAGCCAGGTTACGGGTCAGCTCCAGGTGCTGACGCTGATCCTCGCCCACAGGCACGCCGTCCACCTGGTAGAGCAGAATGTCGGCAGCCATCAGAATCGGGTAGGTGAACAGACCCACGGAGGCGTTCTCAGCACCCTGCTTCTGGGACTTGTCCTTGAACTGGGTCATACGGGACGCCTCACCAAAGCCAGTGAAGCAGTTCAGAATCCACGCCAGCTGGGCGTGCTCGGGCACGTGCGACTGCACGAACAGCGGGGTGCGGGTCGGGTCAATGCCGGAGGCGATGTACTGCGCCGCGGTCAGGCGGGTACGCTCACGCAGCTCCTCGGGGTCCTGAGGAACGGTGATGGCGTGCATATCCGGGATAAAGAACAGACATTCGTTATTCGGGTCGTCCTGCAACGCCACCCAGTTGTTCACAGCACCAATGTAGTTACCCAGGTGCATCGAATCAGCCGACGGCTGCGCACCCGAGTAGATACGCGCCTTCTGCTGAGAGGCGTTAGGGATGAGGGACTTATCCTGCTTCTTTTCGTCTGCCATAGTTATTTCCTGTGCAGTTCTTCCTGTGCGGTGCTGCGAACGGTGCAGCACATCTTCAAAAAACTTATCTGTACGCGCAGTCCGCGTCTTACTCACCGATGCGGTAGTCAACCACGAGCGGTGCGTGATCGCTGAAACGCTCATCGTAGCTTGCCGCGCGGTCCACGACCGCCTCCACGGCGCTTTCGGCGAGCGCCGGGGTCGCCATGTGGTAATCGATACGCCAGCCTGCGTCATTATCGAACGCCTTACCGCGGTAGGACCACCAGGTGTAGGGGCCGGGCACCTGACCCGCCAGCTCACGAGCCACATCGCGGTAGCCGATATCGCCGAAGAAGCGGTCAAAGTAGGCGCGTTCCTCCGGCAGGAAGCCGGCACGCTTCTGGTTAGCCTTCCAGTTCTTAATGTCCAGCTCGGTGTGGCCCACGTTCAAATCGCCCACGATGAGCACGTGGTCCGAATGCTTTGCCAGCTCCGGCATGCGCACCAGCATGCGCTCCAGGAAGCGGTACTTATCGTCCTGCTTCTGGGTGCCAACCTCACCGGAGTGAACGTAAGCGCTGACCACGGTCAGGGTCTTACCGTTGGGCAGAACGTAGTCCGCCTCAACCCAGCGGCCCGAATCGTCAAAGTACTCTTCGCCAATGTTCGAGCGGGTCGCTACCGGCTGGTTCTCCAGGACTTCACCGGCTGAGTTCGGGGTGCGGCGGGTCGCCACCAGCACGCCGGCGCGGCCCTTCGCGGCAGCCTCCGCGTGCAGGATATGCCACTGGGATTCGTCCAGCAACTCACGCACGATAGCGTCGGGGGCGCGCACCTCCTGCAGGCAGAGAATGTCGATGTCACGGCTCGCCAGCCACGCCGCCATATCCTTCTTGTAGGCGGCTCGGATACCGTTCACATTCACGCTCGCCACGCGAAGCAGACCGCTCGGGCGCGGTGCAGGGGTGTTAGAAAAATGCATAGTCTTAATTATGCCAGTTTGAGAGAAGAGAAATTTTCACTCGTGCGCGTTTTTTCTCTGGCTGAACGGTAAACTATTGGGTGATGAATTCACACTCCTCACAGACCACCGACCACGGTGCCCCCTCACATTCTGCGGGCACCACCGCATCCGAAAGTACCGCTCACAACGCTGAGAGCCGCTACGAGCTACCCCCGATTCCCGGCCCGAAGTACGAGCAGGTCATCCACTACATTGAGCAGCGCTACATTATTCCCGGCAAGCCCGGCGATAAGCTACCCACCGAGCGCATGATTCAGCAGAACTTTGGGGTGAGCCGCCAGACGGTTCGTAGCGCCCTGAAGGTTCTGATTGAACGCGGCCTGCTCTACAACGTGCAGGGCTCCGGCACCTACGTTGCCGAGCGCACCGACGCCACCTACATTCCGCGCGTGGACACCTTCGTTGACGATATGCGCCGCCGCGGCTTTGAGGGCTCCACCCGCATGATTGCGACCCGCTGGATGGACGCCACCGAAGAGATCTCCACCCACCTGTCCGTACCGGTGGGCGAGCAGGTGCTGTTCGTGCGCCGTCTGCGTCTTGCCGACCAGGAAGTCATTGGCTTTGAGCGTTCCTACTTTGTGAAGGCCGCTGCAAGCAGCATCCTGGACGCCATGATGGCGGAAATGTCCGGCGCTTCGAGCTCCTTCGACCAGCTTGCCGACACCCCCAACGCCATTAAGCACGCCCGCGTACGTACCAGTGCAGCGCTCTTCACCGATGCCGACGCCGAGGCGTTCAATCACCAGGTTCCCGTGGGCGAGGCGGCATTCAAGGTCTGCGCGACCGGCTACACCGAAGAAGGTAGCCCGGTCGAGTACTCAGAGACCCTGTACCTTGCCGACGCCTACTTCTATGAGATGATTCTCTAGCATCTGCCTTCTCTCGTGTGATGACAGTGTGAAGGGCGGTGCCCCGGTAGATTGTTCTACCGGGGCACCGCCCTTTTGAGTTATCAGCTCTGAAACGCTGCGAGCCTTATGCCGCCTGACGCTCCGCAGTCTCAACCACGTTCACCAGCAGCTCCGCGCGGGTCATCGGGCCCACACCGCCGGGGTTCGGGGAAACCCAGGACGCCTTCTCAGCCGCTTCCGGGGAGACGTCGCCGAAGAGCTTCTTCTTGCCGGTCTCCGGGTCCTCAGCGCGGGAAACACCAACGTCCAGCAGGATTGCGCCGTCCTTGACCTGGTGAGCCTTCAGCACGTGCGGAACACCCACAGCGGCAACAATGACGTCAGCCTCGCGCAGCACCTCGTCCAGGTTCTCGGTACCGGTGTGCGCCAGGGTTGCGGTCGCGTTCACCTCGCGGCGGGTCAGCAGCAGACCCAGCGGGCGGCCCACGGTAATGCCGCGGCCGAGCACCACAACGTTCTTACCGTTCCAGTCGATGCCGTGGCGCTTGACCAGCTCAATGACACCGTTGGGAGTGCAGGGCAGCGGGGAATCCAGCGGCTCAGAAACGTTCAGCACGAGCTTGCCGAGGTTGGTCGGGTGCAGGCCGTCAGCGTCCTTCTCGGGGGCGATGCGCTCCAGCACGCGGTTGGTGTCCAGGTGCTTGGGCAGGGGTAGCTGCACAATGTAGCTGGTGCACGCCGGGTCGTTGTTCAGCTTGTCAATCTCTGCGTCGAGCTCTTCCTGAGTAATGTCACCGGGCAGGTCCACACGGATGGAGTTAATACCGATCTCTGCGCAGTCGCGGTGCTTAGCGCCCACGTACGAGCGGGATGCCGGGTCGTCACCGACCAGGACGGTACCCAGGCCGGGGGTAATACCCTTAGCCTTGAGCGCCTCGACGCGCTCCTTCAGCTCTTCCTTGATGGCTGCGGCGGTTGCGTTACCGTCTAGAATCTGGGGCATTGTTTTTCCTTCCATAGGTTGCGGCGGGTTCGCCGAAACGGACGGTCTGTGTGTTGAGTTCTAGGGTGTGTGCCCAGCAGGTACCACTCCCCCGCTACGTCCCGTAACGGGTGTAGCGGGCAGGGCGGTAAAAGTATCAGGGCGAAATAACCCCGCCCGCTCAGCACCCGCGGGGGATGTTGAGCGAACGGGGTCATTCATGGGTCTACCAGTTCTCGCTGCCCTGGTAGAGGGGGTACTTGGCGCACAGCGCCTCAACGCGGGCACGCAGCGCAGCGATGTCCGGGTTCGGCAGCAGTACGGAAGCGATAATGTCGGCCACCTCGGTGAAGCCTTCAGCATCGAAGCCGCGGGTCGCCAGCGCGGGGGTACCGATACGCAGACCGGAGGTCACCATCGGCGGGCGCGGGTCGTTCGGCACGGCGTTACGGTTGACGGTAATACCGGCATCGTGCAGCAGGTCCTCTGCTTCCTTGCCGTTGAGAGCGTGGTCGCGCAGGTCAACGAGCACCAGGTGAACGTCGGTACCGCCGGAGGCGATCGCAACGCCGGCGTCCTTCACGTCCTGCTGCAGCAGGCGGTTCGCCAGGATCTGTGCACCCTCAACGGTGCGCTTCTGACGGTCCTTGAACGCCTCAGATGCGGCAACCTTGAATGCGGTAGCCTTCGCCGCGATCACGTGCATGAGCGGGCCGCCCTGCTGACCGGGGAACACTGCGGAGTCAATCTTCTTCTTCAGATCCTCAGTGCAGAGGATGAAGCCGGAACGGGGACCACCCAGGGTCTTGTGCACGGTCGAGGAGACCACGTGCGCGTGCGGGACGGGGTTCGGGTGCAGACCCGCAGCCACCAGGCCCGCGAAGTGAGCCATGTCCACCCACAGGTATGCGCCGATTTCGTCAGCGATCGCGCGGAACGCAGCGAAGTCCAGCTGACGGGGGTACGCGGACCAGCCGGCAATAATCAGCTTGGGGCGCTCGGCAAGAGCCAGTTCACGCACCTGCTCCATGTCAACGCGGCCGGACTCGTCCACGCTGTACGCCACAACGTTGTACAGCTTGCCGGAGACGTTCAGCTTCATGCCGTGGGTCAGGTGGCCACCGTGTGCCAGGGACAGACCCATGATGGTGTCGCCGGGGTTCAGCAGCGCGTGCATGACGGCGTTGTTCGCCTGCGCACCGGAGTGGGGCTGAACGTTAGCGTGCTCAGCGCCGAAGAGTTCCTTCACGCGGGAAATAGCGAGGGACTCAACGATGTCGACAAATTCGCAGCCGCCGTAGTAGCGGCGGCCGGGGTAACCCTCAGCGTACTTGTTGGTCAGTACCGAGCCCTGGCTTTCGAGGACGGCACGGGGGACGAAGTTCTCGGATGCAATCATCTCGAGGGTGTTCTGCTGGCGCTTGCGCTCCAGCTCAATGGCTTCTGCAACCTCGGGGTCGAGGTCGGCGAGGGGCATCTCGAGGATCTTCTGCTCGGACATTACGCTCCTGGGAGTGTTTTTGCGTTATCTTCGGTCGCTCATCATCGGGGTTGCCGCGGCGTACGCCGGGCGGTCTTTAGGAGGCGGCGCGCGCCTCGGCTGAAAACCCTGAATGAAAAAATATGAGCTACACCTCATAATACCGTAAAGCCCGCTTTCCTTCGAGAAGGAAAACGGGCTTTACAAAGCATCACGATGAAGTTTTACACCGCCACAGCAGGGCATATAAACCGCCCTTCAGGCTTATCGGCGGCATCCAAGCGGGTCTACAAACCCTACGCCTGACGCAGGATAGCGGAAGCATACTCCAGGTACGCCTCGCGAGCGCCCTCCTTCTTACCGCCAGCCACCAGCTGGGTCTGCACCACGTAACCGGTCAGCACCGACAGCACCGCGGCACCGATAACGGTCAGCCACTCTTCAAGCTCCTCTTCGGTGAAGTCCAGCTCAGCGGCACCCCAGGCGCGGTAGCGCTCCAGGGACTGATCGCGCAGGTAGCTCAGCTGTTCAGACACCACGGTCGCAAGCTGCGGCATTGCCACAGCCTCACCCCAGGTGACGAGCAGGTGACGGCGAATCTTGGGGGTATCCAGCACCTTCAGGCACCCGAACACGTAGTCCCAGGGCTGTTCGGCGCGGATGCGGTCGAAAGGCGCCATGTCCATGCGGGCTGCCGCCAGGATAATCTCATCCTTGGAGGAGAAGTGGTTATAAATCGCTCCGGCAGACAGGCCGGTGGCCGCAATAATGTCGCTCATCGAAGCCTTCTGATAACCGTGCTTGATGAAGCATTCGCGGGCGGTCTCTACAATCTGAGAACGCCTGTTCTTTTTGTATTCTTCGCTGACTTTAGGCACAACCTAATCCTAGCGAATTTTTAGCCAATCCGTGCGCATCCTGGTCGCCGTTGACGCGCCTTCATGCGCAAATCCGGCGCAAAATAGAGCAAAAATTCTATAAATACGACTGCCCACAATACGGATGTCCAGCACGGATACCCCAATGCAGATGCCCCAGATGGAGAGCACGAAAAAGCGGGGCATCCCAGGCTCACCAGAAGGTTCGCCCAGAATGCCCCGCTCACAGCGGGTAGCTCAGCAGTAGCTGAGCCCGCTACACATCTTTAGTGGAAGAAGTGGCGAGTACCGGTCAGGTACATGGTCACGCCAGCGGCCTTAGCCGCCTCGATAACTTCCTCATCGCGGATCGAACCGCCCGGGTGCACGACGGCACGCACACCGGCGTCCAGAAGGACCTGCAGGCCGTCAGCGAAGGGGAAGAACGCATCGGATGCGGCAACCGCACCGCGGGCACGCTCGTTACCTTCACCGCCGAGAGTGTTCGCACGCTCCACCGAGAGCTTGCAGGAATCCACGCGGTTCACCTGGCCCATGCCGATACCCACAGCGGCACCGTTATCGGCAAGCAGAATAGCGTTGGACTTGGGCGAACGCAGTGCACGCCACGCGAACTCGAGGTCACGCAGGGTTGCCTCGTCAGCTGCCTCACCGGCAACCAGGGTCCAGTTCTTCGGGTCGTCACCCTCAGCCTGCAGGCGGTCAGCCTCCTGGAAGAGTGCGCCACCGGAAATGGGGCGGTACTCGATGGCCTCGCGGGCAAAGTTCTCGGGCAGAACCAGCAGACGCAGGTTCTTCTTCTCGCGCAGGATCTCCAGCGCCTCGGGTTCGAAGCCGGGAGCCACAATCACCTCGGTGAAGATGCCCTTGACGGTCTGAGCCATAGCGGCGGTCACCGGGCGGTTAGCGGCAATCACGCCACCGTATGCGGACAGCGGGTCGCAAGCGTGCGCCTTCGCGTGAGCGTCCGCAATCGGGTCAGCCGCGCCGGGGGTTGCCACAGCAATACCGCAAGGGTTGTTGTGCTTGATAACGGCAACAGCCGGCTCGTCAAAGTCGTAAGCGGCACGCAGCGCAGCGTCAGCATCAACGTAGTTGTTGTAGCTCATCGCCTTACCGTGCAGCTGCTCCGCCTGAGCAATGCCGGGGGCAGCGGCGGGGTCAGAGTACAGGGCGGCACGCTGGTGCGGGTTCTCGCCATAACGCAGGGTCTCGCTGCGCTCAAAGCCCAGGCCAGCGTACGGGGGCCAGAAGTTAGCGCCCTCATCCTGCAGGAACTGGGCTGCAGTCCAGGTAGCCACAGCGGTGTCGTACGCGGCGGTGTGGGCGAATGCGCCAGCGGCAAGGCGGCGGCGCTCATCCAGGGAGAAACCACCGTTCTTAGCGGCCTCAACGGTGCGCGCATAGTCGGCGGGGTCCACAACAATAGCGACGGCGTCGTGGTTCTTCGCTGCGGCACGAACCATGGAGGGGCCACCAATGTCGATCTTCTCGATAATGGCGTCCTGATCGGCACCGGAAGCAACGGTCTCAACGAAGGGGTACAGGTTCACAACCACCAGGTCGAACGCTTCAACGTCCAGCTCGTTGAGGGTGTCGATGTGCTCCTGCTTGCGGCGATCAGCCAGAATACCGGCGTGGATGCGCGGGTGCAGGGTCTTCACGCGGCCTTCGAGGCACTCGGGGAAACCGGTCACTTCGGTCACCTCGGTGACGGGTACGCCTGCTGCCGCGATGGTGGATGCGGTGGAGCCGGTGGAGACCAGCGCGACGCCAGCCTCGTGCAGGCCGCGGGCGAACTCCTCCAGACCGGTCTTGTCGTAGACGGAAATGAGGGCGCGGCGCAGGGGCACGCGATCGAGCTCAATGAGAGACACAAATACTCCGATGCTTTAGACGTGCACACCGGCTCTCGGCGGCACAGCTGGTGGATGGACGTAGCCTGCCAGGATCGACAGGATATGTGTGGGGGTATTCCCCGCCGCTGTGCACCTTCCCCTCAGGGGTACTCGGGTGCCACAACGGAACGTGTGTGGGCGGCGGGGTTTGAGCTCGGCTCATTCCGCCGCGAGAATCTAGTGGGCGGAATTAGTTGCCAGATGCAGCGCCGTGGGATTCAGCGAGGGATGCGATGGTCTGCACGAGCAGACGGCGCTCCTGCACCTTAATGCGTTCGTGCAGGGTTTCTTCGGTGTCGTCGTCCAGAACGGGCACTGCCGCCTGGGCGAGGATGGGGCCGGTGTCAACGCCCGCATCCACAAAGTGGACGGTCAGGCCGGTAATCTTCACACCGTGCGCCAGGGCATCACGCACGCCGTGCGCGCCCGGGAAAGAGGGAAGCAGGGCGGGGTGGGTGTTAATAATGCGGTTGCTGAAACGCTCGACCAGCTGCGCATCAACAATGCGCATGAAGCCGGCGAACACAATGTAATCGGGGTCGTAGGAAGCGATCTTTTCTTCCAGCGCGCGGTTCCAGGAGGGGCGGTCGGCGTAGTCGCCGGGCTGCACCAGGAAGGTGGGTACACCAGCCGCCTGGGCACGTTCAATACCCAGACAGGGCTTGTCGGCGCCCACTGCCGCAATGTCGAGGGGAAGCTCGCCCGCTGATACAGCGTCGAGGATGGACTGAAGATTCGTTCCGGAGCCGGATACCATAACCACAATTCGCACCCGACTAGTATAACCCGTCTCACACCCTTATCCAAAGGGGTCAGAGGCTCACAACACACCTCAAGCCCAAAGGCGAGCGCAAAGAAACCCCGGCGAGACAAATCCTCACCGGGGTTCGTCGGGGTTCGCCGGGGTTCACCGGGCGCAAACTCAACAGGTCGCGAGCTCAATAGGTTGCATACTCAATAGGTCGCGGGCAGGCGGGGCGGTACCCTTATAGGTATGTCTACTCCCCCGCAGAACACTCCGAAGAACAACCCGAATAACACGCCGCAGCAGCCCACCCCGAACAACGGTGCACCGCAGAACCAGCAGGTTCCGCCGCGAGCGCCGCAGCAGGCACCGCAGAACATGATGCCGCAGCCTCGGGGGCCTCAGGGCAAGAAGCCGCGCAAGCCCATCGACCCCATCGAACAGCAGAAAGCGAATATTCGCACCTCGCTCATGCTGATCGTTGCCGCGCTGGTGATTTTTGCGGCGTCTTCCTTCGTGCTCTCCACGATGCCGCTTTTCTTGGCGCTCTTCCTCTTCGCGCTCGCCGGCATCGCCCTGAGCATTATTGCGATCGTGCGCACCGCAGTCTACCGCGGCCCCTGGTTCTTCTACATTGCTGCGGGCGTCAGCATTATCTACGGCGCGATGACCCTGCTCGGCGGCATCGGTCTTGCCTTCATGCCCGGCGCGCAGGAGTACCGTGAGTGCCGCGCCGCCGCGCTGACTCAGACCGACATGTACACCTGCGACCAGAAGTTCCAGGGCACGATGGACAAGCTCACCGGCGCATCCAGCTCTAGCTCTTCTGCAGCTCGTTAGGGGTTCTGCGCGCTAGTTCTTCTTGCGGGCGTTAGAACCCTGGGTACTAGAACCATGGGGCTTCGAGGAGCTGACATCCAGCGGGGGCAGCTCCACGGTAGAGGCCTCATCGGTCACCAGCGGAAGGATGCCGGTCTGGCTACGAACCTCAAAGATGCGCTTCATCGCCTGATCAGCAGAGAGGACATCCAGCTCGCGGTCCACAAAGTCGCGCTCTGAATCCTTCTTCTGCTTCTTACGTGCCGCCTTAGCCGCCCGCTTCGCTTCGCGCTTCTGCTCACGCTCATGCGCGCGGTCGCTGGCACGGCTCTGCACGGAATCTTGCGCGGCAGATTCAGTGCGGGCGGCATCGGCTGAGCCATCCTGCACTGCGTCACCCTGCCCTGAGTCACCCTGCACTGCGGCAGGCTGTTCAAGGCCAAAACCGAAGTACGCCATGATGCGGCTCGCGCGGCCCTTCGAGCGCGGTGCCTGCTCTGCGGGCTCTTCGACAGCGCCCTCACGCTCCACAGGTTCAGCAGCCTCGTAGACGGGCTCCTGAATCAGCTCGCGGGTCTCCTCATCGGAGGGGTCGTGAGCGTACAGGGCGGGCTCGTACGTAGCGTGCTCGCTGGAGGCAGGCTCGGCAACATCCTCAACCTGCGCAGAGTCAGCGTGGGCAGAGTGCAGGTAATCGACTTGCTGAACGGCCTCAATCGGCTCGTACTCCTCAACAGGGTTCTCTTCAACAGGGCTCTCTTCAGCAACAGCCTCTTCGGAAGCCGGCTCCTGAGCAACATCCGCAGTGGATTCCGTTACTACAGGCTCTTCAGCCGATACTTCGCGTTCTGCAACAATCTCGGCGAAAGCGTCCGCCGCCGCACGCTGCGCCAGCTGCTCGGTCGCCTCCACGGGGACAGCAACCACCGGCTCCTGCGGATGCACCGGAACATGACCGGTCGCCACCTCAGATACAACAGACTGCTCGGATGCTACAGACTGATCGGCCTCAGCCTCACGCTGGGCACGTTCCGCACGCTCTGCCGCTTCCTCAGCTTCACGCTCAGCTGCCTCACGCTCTGCAGCTTCCTCAGCTTCACGTGCTGCGGCTTCCTCAGCCTCACGCTCCGCACGTTCCTGGGCACGCTCCTGCGCACGCTGCTCACGACGCTCCGCAAAACGCTCGCGGCTCTGCGCAAAACGCTCACGGATCGAGGCAGTAAAACTCATCAGACGCTCACCCAGGTTCGGGCGCTCATCCGCAAAACGAGGCAGCTCACGGCTGCTATCCGGCACCAGGGCGCGGCTCAGCAACATACCAAAAGTCACGCCGGCACCCACCGTCAACGCGGTATGCGCCGCAAAAGTCAGCGGCTCAGCACCAACCTCCGTAAAACGACCAACACCCAGGGAGCCGTACGAAATCCAGCCCAGCCACAGGGCGCCAAACGACGTCAGAATACCGGTCATCACGCCCAGCACCACGGCAGAAATCAGCGCAGACAGCGGGCGGAACGGAACCTTCAAAGCAACCCACTCATCCAGGTGGTCCTCGCCCTCACGCAAGAACCACCAGCCAGCAATCGCACCGGCACCCAGCGGCACCAGCAGACCCAACAGACCGGCCGTGCCCATCGACTCGGGCACAGCACCCAGAATCGGAAGCATCGGCAAAGTACCAACATCGCTACTGGTCAAACCAACAGAGGTACCCGCACCAAAGGAGAAACCGGCACCGGTCGACCACGCAATCGCATAAATCACCAGGTTCGGCAAGAAACCCAGCTGCAGCAGAGTCACCGCGGTATCACCCACAGCGCCCGCATGCAGCTCCTGGTAGGTGGCAACAATCTGCGACCAGCCCGCCAAAATACCGATACCCAAAAGCACCGCACCCAGACCAATCAGCGCCACAAAAGCAACCACCGCAGCACGCACCACAGCCCAGGCGTACGAACCCGCCCAACGCGAATACTGACTCATCTGCGAAATCTGCTCCGCAGTATCAACACCCACCATGCGCGAGAGCGAACGCGCCTCACGGTAGCCACCCCACATCAGACCAGCCACCACAATACCCAAAGGCACCAGGGCAGCATTCAACGCCTGAAGAGGCTGCGGATGCGGGCTCGCCCAACCGTACATCGCCGAACTAATCAGCGCATAGATCACCGAACCGGACAGCACCGGAATCAAAAACTCACCCTCATACGAGGCGCGTGCCAGGCGACGGCCCGAACGATAACAGAGCAGTAGCGGCAGAATACTCAAACCCAGCGGCACCAGCGTCATCGTGCCGGCAGAAGCACCAAAAGCAGCCGCAAGATCCAGGGGAACACCGTGAATCAGAAGCCACAGGTGCGCCGACATGGCGGCCACGGAGGAGAACTCCATGTCGCCAAAGCCCTTGGTCGCCCACACGGCAGACATCGCCGCAAACACTGCAACAGCAGAGAACAGGGCAGTAACAATTAGCTCAACAACACCCTGAAGCCACAGAGGCATGGGCATGGAATAACGAGAGATAGGTGAGGTGCTTTTCATCGTCCTTCAATCATGCCACGAATTAACGACGAAACCCGCCTCCGATTAACACTCGAAAGCGGGTTCTCACAACTATTCACACAGGGATTCATACAGACGCGCACGCGTGGAGGCGCATCCGGCAAAGTTTTAATCCTCAGTCCACGGGTTGGAAGCCTGAACACCCCAGGCGCGGTACACCTGCGCCTTAGAAGAAATCAGCTCCAAATCATAGGCACTCGCGCTCGCCGCCATCAGACCCTCCAGGGCGGCGGTAGGCAACGGACCGGCATCGTCACGACCCACGGAATGCACGCCGCGCGGCGCCTGACGGCCAGCCCACTCGAGGCTCACGCGCGCATCCACATTAATAACGTGGTCGCCAAAGCGCTCAAGAAGTTCGGTAATCCAACGATCAGTTTCCGGGTAGGGGTACAGGCCCTTCAGCTCACCAATACTCAGCACAGAAATGTACATGTGTCGGAACGAGCGGCGGCGCAGAAAAGCGACCACGGCGGGGTCTGGATCCGCCTTACGGATCTCCGCAAGAACGTCGGAGTCCAGGAGCATACCGGAGAAATTCATACCCCTAATGCTACGCTACGCGCAGACCGGCGTACTCAATAGCGGGGATGCCCTCGGGGTTGGGCAGAAGAAGGAAGTTCAGGAACTCGTCGCGCTTAGAAGAAATGCGGGAGTAATCGTCAATGCTGACTGCGGTGTATCCGCCTCGCGCGGGGACAGCTGCGGCACGCAGGCTTTCCTGGTAGGAGCGGGAGGGGTTCAGAGAGATTGCTGCTTCGGTTGCAGAGCCGTTGTACATGTGACAACCTGCGCCGTGAGTGGCGCGATCCTTTCGCGTTGCTCTTGTCTGTACCAATTACCACCGGTTATTCCGGTGGTGAATACAAACCGCTTCGTCATCCGAGCCACCCGTGAACATGGGGTTGGCGTTCGACCATAGTCGGAGCTTATCAGTCGAAACTCTTGAAGCTGGGTTTAGCTTACAGCATTTTCTCAAGTTAAGTAAAGCGTTTTCTGAAAGAGATTTAGATTATTGGCGTTTTAGCTTGTGGGAACGTTTTAAATGGCGAGAATTTTTGATACTGCGCGGAATATCTTATGTTAATACCGGTGTTTTTATGCGGTGAAAACCCTCCCGACAAAAATACGAAATGCACCCCAAACCACCGCCCAATAGTCGCCCCAGCAACCAGCTCAGCAGTCAGCCCGGCAGTCTCCAGCACATGACCGGCGACAAGGCGCAAACCCGCACGATACGCGATAATGAGCTGGTGAGCGCCAACAACCCCTTCCCCGAAATTCCCGTCACCGTACCGCAGATTATTCGCCAGGCCGGGCACCGCACCTACCAGCGCGGTGTCGCCTACCAGCGCAACCGCGAAGTCATCCGCTACAGCTACGACGAAGACAACAGCACCCTCACCGGGCTTGTCAACGGAAGCACCATCATCCCCTACGAAGTGACCATTCGCTTCTTCCCCGCCGTCAGCGGCTCCGCAACCTTCACCGCCCGCTGCACCTGCCCCGTGCTCACCGATTGCAAGCACGCCGTAGCGCTCATGCTCACCGCGCTCGACCGCGCCTCCGTAGCGAAAAAGGCACTCAGCGAACACCCCGGACCTGTCGGCGTACCCTCTGCCGCCTCTGCCCCCTCTGCCACAACGAAGGGTGCGGCACAGGCACAGGGATCCGCAGATTCAAAGAGCGCGGATGTTGCCGAGGCGAAGAAGTCCGCCGACCCGCTCGCGGCGCTGCGCGCCTCCGGTGCACTCACCACCGCGGCGAACCTACCCGCACCCAATGCGGAGGCTGCCGAGCCCGAAAACCCGCAGGGACGCTTTGCGCTCAACGAACTAGGCTCCTCCCCCACCGTGCTCGACCCCACAGCGCTCGATGGTGCCGCCTCCAAAATTTCTGCCTGGCGACGCGACCTCTCCTCCGTTCTTTCCGCACGTCAGGACCTTGCGGGCATTGATTCGATGCGCGTGAGCGGTGCCCTGGATTTCTCGCTGAGCGTCTCCGGCTCCTACGCGCGCGGCCGCAATATGCCCGGAGCAACCCCCAGCATTAACCTGCTCGCCCGCCCGCTCATGGCGTCCAAAACCGGACGCTGGATCAAGGGCGGACTCAGCTGGGAAACCTTCGCCTCCAGCGTGGGCGGACCCGTCGGACGGCACGAAATCTACCCCGAACACGAACGATTCTTCGCCGAGCTCTACTCGATTGCCCGCCCCTGGCAGAACATGTACTCCTCGCACCGCGACTGGATCTCAATCAGCGCTTCTGCCTCCACTCTGCTCTGGGACGTACTCGCCCGCGCAGAGGATATTGGCCTGCCCCTGCTCGTCAACGGTCGCGAGGTGAACTACGCCGTGCTGAGCCCCGCACAGGTGCGCCTGCACGCCGCCGCCGCAGAAGATACACCCGGAGAAGGCGCCGGCCTGCAGCTTCAAGCAGCGCTCAGCTGGGAAGGACGCGAAGGCGAATTGCTGCGCCAGCTCTGGCTGCCCGCCGCCCACTGCCACCCCATCGGCACCCCGCGCACCGGATTCTTTGCCCTGGGCGGGCTCGCCCAGCAGGAGTACGAGCAGGCGGCAAAGGCGGTGCACTGGAAGACCGCGCGCCCCGGCGCGCTGGATGAAGTAGGCCGCGAATCTTTCGTGCACAAGACTGCCCAAAAGGACGCACGGGAGGTACCTGCTGAGCCCTCTACCCCGACCATCAACCCGGCGCAGGGTGAACGAGGACAGGGTGAACGGGTGCGCTACTCCCCCGCCGTGCCCGAACTGCCCGAGGGCGTGGAGCTGGCGCTCATCCCCCTGGTTGAGCCGCTCGATGCCGCCTCCGAATCGCTCATTAGCGCCGGAACCGTGCACATTCCCGCCGCGGAACGCGCCACGTTCCAGAAGGAATACCTGCCCGCGCTCAGCCGCTCCATTCCCTCGCTGACCCCCGATCCGGCGCTGGCGCTGCCGCGTGTGAAGCCGCCGCATCTGGTGCTTGACATCAGCTTTGACGAGCAGGTACGCCACGACGCGCAGCTGAGCTGGCATTGGGAGTACCCGCTGAACCCCTTCGCGGAGGACAGCACTGATGAGGCGAGCGCTAAGGAGGCGAGCACCCAGAATCCTGCGACCGGCTCCGAGGTGTACTCCCTGCCCGTTTTCGGCTACCCCGGCGAAGAGGGCGGCGAGGTTCGCGATGAGCGTTTTGAGGCGCGCGTACTGCGTTCGGTGCGCGCAATTCTTGCCGCTCACCCGGCGCTTTCTGGGTTGGAGGAGCGGCGCATCGAAGGCTGGGAGACCCGCGAGTTGCTCAGCGCGATTATGCCGAAGCTTCGCCGTGTTTCCGCTGTTCAGGTGCGTTTTAACGGCACCCCGCCGCAGTTCGTGGAGGCAACCGACGCACTCATTGAAATCACCGTGAGCGAGGGTAATTCTCGCGACTGGTTCGGCCTGGGCATTGCGGTGAAGGTCAATAATTGGACCGTGCCGTTTGCCCAGATTTTTGAGGCACTCGACCGCGGGGCGGACCGTATTCTGCTCGGTAACGGCACCTATTTCTCGCTGCGTCGACCCGAGTTTAAGACCCTGCGCACCCTCATCGCGGAGGCTCGCGAACTCGACGATGCGGGCGGCGAGCTGCGCATTAACCGTCACCAGGCGGGTCTGTTCTCTGAGCTGGAGTCGCTGGCGGCGAGCGTGCATACGACCGCGCGGTGGGACGCTCAGGTGCGTTCGCTGCTGGAGCTGGTTGAGGGCCTGGAGGATGCCGAAGAGAGCGCCGAAAAGGGCACTGAAAAAGCACTCGACAAGGGCACTCAGGGGTTCCCCTCACCTCAGAAGGCGTCCCGTCGGGTTATCGCTCAGCGCCCGGTACCCACCGGCCTGCAGGCAACCCTACGCCCCTACCAGGTGGAGGGTTTCCAGTGGTTATCTTTCCTGTACGAGCAGCGTCTGGGCGGTATTCTCGCCGACGATATGGGTCTGGGTAAGACCGTGCAGGCTCTCGCCCTACTCGCCCACGCCATCGAGGAGCACCGTGCCGCCTCCGAACGTGCCGCCGAACGAGGTGAGAGCTTCGAGCCGTTCACGCCCTTCCTCGTGGTTGCCCCGACCTCCGTCATCACCAACTGGGCGGCGGAGGCGGAACGCTTCCTGCCCGAGGCGAAGGTCGTGGCCATCACCGAAACCACCGCCGGTAAGACCCCGCTGGCCGAGCGGATTGCCGGGGCGCACCTGGTGCTGACCAGCTACACGCTGCTACGCATGGATGAGGAGGCCTACACCGGGTACGCCCGCACGCTGGGCCGTGCTGTTGACAAGCACACCGCTGACGAGCACGCTGGCGATTCCACGGGCGAGCAGTCCGCCCCCGAAGGCTGGGGTGCGCTCCTGCTGGACGAGGCGCAATTCGTCAAAAACACCGGCACCCGCGCCTGGTCCATTGCCCGCGCGATGCCCGCCCGCACCAAGATCGCGATGACCGGCACGCCCATTGAGAACAACCTCATGGAGCTGTGGGCGTTGCTGGCGATTGTGGCGGACGGCCTGTTCCCCTCCGCCCGTGCGTTCCGTGACCTGTACGCTCGCCCGGCGGAGTCCGGTGAGGACCCTGCGCACGCCGCGGCGACGGCTGCTCGTCTGCGCCGGCGCATCCGCCCGCTTATGTTGCGCCGCACCAAGGAGCTGGTGGCGGCGGAGCTTCCGGCGAAGAACGATACGCGCGTGAACCTGCCGCTGGCTCCCGGTCACCGGCGCATCTATGACACGCATCTGCAGCGTGAACGTCAGAAGGTGCTGGGTCTATTGGAGGATATGGACAAGAACAGGTTCACGATCTTCCAGTCGCTGACCCTGCTGCGCCGTCTAGCGCTTGATGCCGCGCTGATTGACCCGGAAGCCTACGCCGGGGTGTCGTCGGTCAAGCGCGACTACCTGGTTCAGCAGCTACCCGACCTACTCGAGAAGGGCCACTGCGTGCTGGTGTTCAGCCAGTTCACCGGCTATCTCAAGAGCATTTCGGCGCGCCTGGCGGAGGAGGGCATCGGCCACCTGTACCTGGACGGTTCGACCCGCAACCGTGCCGAGGTCATCGAAGCGTTCACGAGCGGTCAGGAGCCGGTGTTCCTCATTTCGCTCAAGGCTGGCGGTTTCGGTCTGAACCTGACCGAGGCGGATCACGTGTTCATCATGGATCCGTGGTGGAACCCCGCCGCCGAGCAGCAGGCGGTGGACCGTATTCACCGCATCGGCCAGGACAAGGAGGTGCACGTCTACCGCCTGGTCGCCGAGGGCACGATTGAGGAGAAGGTCATGCAGCTCAAGGAGTCGAAGGCCGCGCTCTTCGATGCGGTGGTCGGTGAGGGCGAGTTCGCCTCCGCGGCGGTGACGGCTGAGGATGTGCGTGAGCTCTTTGCGCCGGCTGTCGAGCGATAGCCGCTCTCCAGCCTGAGCGGTAGCCTTCGAGTCTGGCGCTATGTCTGGCACCCGTCATCTTTCGTCACGTGGTTACGCCTCGGGCTAGATTCACACCCGATTCCGCTGTGGCTCTTCTCAACGGGAGCTCTGAGGCGTAACCTGGTACGGCTATCCACAATGACTATTCGGGAGGCGCCGCCTCCCCACAGATTCAAAAGGAGCATCATGAGATACAACGTACCCAATGTAAAGTTCAACGACGGCCGATCCATTCCGCAGCTGGGCTACGGCGTATGGCAGATTGAGGACGAGGTCGCCGAGAAGATTGTGAGCACCGCCCTGGAGATTGGCTACCGCCACATCGACACCGCCGCTAGATACGACAACGAGGCGGGCGTGGGCCGCGCTATCGCTAACTCCGACGTGGCTCGCGAAGATATCTTCCTCACCACCAAGCTGTGGAACTCTGACCAGGGTTACGAGAGCGCTTTCGAGGCGTTTGAGGCTTCCCTGGAGAAGCTGGGCACCGACTACGTTGACCTGTACCTGATTCACTGGGCTAAGCCGCAGCAGGGCCTGTACCTGGATTCCTGGCGTGCGCTGATTGAGCTGCAGAAGCAGGGTAAGGTCCGTTCGATTGGTGTTTCGAACTTCCCCGAGGAGCAGTTGCGCGAGATTATCGAGGAGACCGGCGTGGTTCCGGTCATCCACCAGGTTGAGCTGCACCCCTACTTCTCGCAGGAGGCGCTGCGCGCTGTTCACGCCGAGTACGGCATCGCGACTCAGGCGTGGAGCCCGCTGGGCAACGGTAGCGATTTGTTGCAGAACCCCGTGCTGGCTGAGATTGCGGAGCGCCGCGGCGCAACCCCCGCGCAGGTTGTGCTGGCGTGGCACCTGGCTAAGGGCACCGTGGCTATCCCGAAGTCCGTGACTCCCTCCCGTATTGAGGAGAACCTGGCGTCGGTGAACGTGAAGCTGACCGCCGAGGACATCGCGGCTGTGGATGCGCTGTCCAGCCCCGAGGGTCGTATTGGCGCTGACCCGGCGAACATCGACTTCTAAGCTGGAGCGCAGAAAGCTAGATCCTGGAACGCTGGAGCATAGAGTCCCGTCTCTAGGGACTCGAAGCTAGGCAGAGTAAAAGACAGAGTAAAGCCCCGACAGGCACAGATAGTGCTTGTCGGGGCTTTATTGTGTCCTCAGGTCTGACGTTCTCAGGGCTGAGTTTTTAGCGAACGCTCGTTCTCTAATTGGAGTTCTCGGATTGGCTAGCTTTTCTGCAACTACCCCAGCGAGCGCTCCGCAGCTTATCTTTCGCCGCTAGTTCTCGTCCTCTACCAGCAGGGAGAGGGAGATGCGGCGGCGCGCCGGGTCAACCTCCACCACGCGCACCTGCACGATGTCGCCGCTGCGCACAATATCGTGCGGGTTCGCCACGTAGCCGCGGCTCATCTGCGAGATGTGTACGAGGCCGTCCTGGTGCACACCAATATCCACGAACGCGCCGAATGCCGCCACGTTTGAGACGGTGCCCTCGAGCACCATGCTGGGGCGTACGTCCTCGAAGTGCGAGACGGACTCGGAGAAGCGGGCGGTGCGGAAGCTACCGCGCGGGTCCAGGCCGGGGCGGCGTAGCTCGGTGAAGATGTCTTCGACCGTGTACACGCCGGCGGTGCTTTCCTCCGCGCTCTTCTGTTCGTGACTGTCCTGCCCATGCTTGTCCTGCTCACAGCTGTCCTGCACGTAGTCGGCGGGGTTCAGCCCGGCGAGCGGGTCGCTACCATCCGAGGTGCCCAGGGCGCCGGCGACCCAGTGGGCGCCGTTGCGTGCCTGCGCGTCGGCAATAATGCGGCGAGCGAGCGGGTAGGCTTCCGGGTGCACCGCGGAGGCGTCCAGCGGCTCCTCTCCTCCGCGGATGCGGATGAATCCTGCCGCCTGGCGGAAGGTTTTCGCGCCCAGTCGCGGCACGTTCAGCAGCTGCTGACGGTTCGCGAAGGGACCGTGTTCGGTGCGGTAGGCGACGATGCGTTCGGCGGTTGCGGTACCCACGCCCGCCACGTGCGCGAGCAGCTGCACGGAGGCGCTGTTGAGGTTCACGCCCACGGCGTTCACGCAGTCTTCGACGGTGTCGTTGAGGGCGCGGCGCAGGGCTGCGGGCGGCACGTCGTGCTGGTACTGGCCCACGCCGATGGACTGCGGGTCGATTTTGACGAGCTCGGCGAGCGGGTCCTGCAGGCGGCGGGCAATGGAGACGGCGCCGCGTACGGTCACGTCGTAGTCAGGTAGCTCGGCGGCGGCGAGGGCGGAGGCGGAGTAGACGGAGGCGCCCGCCTCGGAGACGGTCACCTTCTGGGGTGCGTCCATGCCTTCCTCGCGCAGGGCGCGGATCAGTTCGCTGGCGAGTTTGTCGGTTTCGCGGCTTGCGGTGCCGTTGCCAATGGCGATGAGTTCCACGCCGTGCTCGCGGCAGGCGGCGGCGAGCTCGCGCAGTGCTTCTGCCCACTGGTTGCGCGGGGCGTGCGGGTAGACGGTGCCCACGCGCAGCGGCTCACCGGTGCCGTCGACTACGGCGTATTTCACGCCGTGGCGCAGGCCCGGGTCCAGACCGAGGGTTGTCTTGTGTCCGGCGGGTGCGGCGAGCAGAATATCGCGCAGGTTGGAGGCGAACACCTCGGTGGCGTGCTGTGCGGCGGCATCGAGTAGCTGGTGGCGGATGCGTTCGGCAAGGCGCGGGCGCAGGTGGCTGCGCCATGCGGTGCGGACGGTGGCGGCGAGCCAGCCGAGTACGCGGTCTTCGTCGTCGACGGTGTTGAGCACCTGCACGGGGATGCGTAGCGCGGCGGCGACTTCACGCTCGTATGCAGAACGGACGTTCTCGTAATTTTCGGCGGCGGCCTCAGCTTCGGCACGGGCGGCACCGCGCAGTCGGCTGAGCGCCACGGGGGCGGGTGCCACATCCACCCTAAGGCGCACCACGCCAGCGTCCTTGGCGCGGTGTAGCGCCAGCACACGGTGCGGCGGAATGGAACGAATACGGTCCGAGAAGGCGAAATAGTCGGAGAACTTCGCACCAATGCTTTCCTGACCGGCAATCACGCGGGACTCAATCACGCCGCCTTCACGCAGGCGCTTGAGGAGCTTTTCGCTCAGCACCGGGTCGGTGAGGGCGCGGTCAACCAGGATCGCGCGGGCACCGTCGAGGGCCTCTTCGGCACTGTGAATCTGCAGGGCTTCATCCGCCTCTGCAGCCTCAATACCCTCATCCTCGTCGTCTTCGTCGTCTTCAGTGCCGTCGGTAATGTACGCGGCGGCGATGGCGTGCGCCTCGGCGAGGGGCACCTCCAGCAGGTCTTCGACGAGGGAATCAAGCCCGGCGGCACGCGCCATCTGGGCGCGGGTCACGCGCTCGCTGCGGTACGGGGCGTAGATGGCGTTCACGTCTGCGATAGTGGCGGCGTTCATGAGCGAGGAACGTAGCTGCAGCAGGGTGAGCGGGTCGATGAGGCCTTCGTCGGCGCGTTCGGTGAGCGCTTCGAGCACGCGGTTGCGGCGCTCTTCGAGGGCGCGGAGCTGACCCAGGCGCGACTGGATGGTGCGCAGCTGGGTGTCGGTGAGTGCGCCCGTTGCTTCTTTGCGGTAGCGGGCGATGAAGGGTACGGAGTTGTCGGCGTCGAGTAGCGCCACGGCGGCGCGGATGCGGTGCGGCGCAATGCCGGTTTCTACGGCGAGCGCGTTGATGAGGTGCTCGGCGGGTTGCTCAGTCTTGCCGCCGGTTTCGTGTTTTTCGCGGTGTGCGGCGCTACTGGGCGCGGGGTCTGCAGCTCGATTCGCGCGCGGGCGGATGCTGCTCGGGAGGGGGTGTTCGCTCATCCTTCAAGTTTCGCATATTTCGCCGCGACTCACGGGTTGGCCGGTGATGCTGAGGGTAGAGTCAGGGCGGGGCGTATTGTGCTCGTCTGTGCGGGTGCGGGTGAGCGTATTTTTCCACCGCATTTTCTAGTGCAGAATACGGCTCTTTGTGCATATTTTGCCCTGTGGGTTCGCTAAACGTTGTCATCTTTACGTAAGAAACCGTGTTGAGGGTTCACCTATTTGAATAGTGGTAAGTTTCAGCGATAAATTTAGATAAAAGAGGATATTTTTTGAAAAAATATCTCTTATTCGTGCAGATAAGGGGTGGCATCACACCACGTAAACGCCCTTATCTGCGTGCACGCATTCAGGGTTTCGGCGGCACGGTACGACAAGGTGCTGCCACATCCCGCAGATGAAAGAGGGACCCATGCGCGAACAAGCCGCGCTATCAAACGCTCCGGAGGGCTACTTAGATTTTCACGACGAGTACGCGGAACTTATCGCCGAACTCGCCGCGCTGGGGTTCACCCCTAGCCAGGTTCTCCGCCGCCTCAACTTTCTGTACCCGCACATCAATAAGAAGCATCTGAACTATGCCCTGAACTCCGGTATCTGGCAGTTTGGTCCGGTCACGGCAGAGGCCCCGAGCTACACGGTGCTCGCCTGCGGCCTCTGGTATGTTTTCGCGGAAGCCTACGATCTGCCCCCGGAGCCCGAGTACACGGCGCTGATTCTTGATTGCGATATTATCCACGACCTGCCGCCCGCGTTGGAGGCGCGCCACTTCAGCAATGAAGACATTGCGCACGTTCTGGCGAAGATTGGTGCAACGCTCAAGTACCTTGCCGCGCACCCTTACTCCCAGCTGGACGAAGAGGCGTACGCACAGACCCTCGAGGACATCCGGCAGCGCGGCGTGAAAGAAATCGGCACCGAGGGCGGTAGCCTGTACACCCTGCTTGCCTCGAGCATGGAGGGCGAATCGGCGTGGCCGGCACCGGTTCAGACCGCGAACGATTACCTCGGTGACGGCAACTGGTCCTTGGGTATGCTCCGCACCGGCATTTACCCGGCGGAGGCGCTCGAGAACGAGTGGTATATCGACGCCGCGGCGGTACCCGAGGATTTTGCGCCGAAGACCCTGAGCCTCTTTTTGAGCTATTGCGCCCGCTACGACCGCGAGCCGACGGCGCTGAACTACGGCTACTGGTCTACCATTCCCACGCTCATTGAGCAGGTGCCGCCCCTGGGTGCGGTGCGCGCCAAGTTCGGTTCCTGGCAGGCGACCCTGCATCGCGGACGCGCACAGATTGCCCGCGAGCTGCGCCTGTGGACCAGGAATGAAGCAAACGCAGTTGCTGCTGAAGCAAGTGTCGTTGAGGAGCTTGAGCTCCTCAACGCTGAGCTGACTAACGCTGGGCTGTCTAACGCAGAGCTCATCGAAGCAGAACTAGTAGAGCTGGATGCCCCCGACAATTCCCCCGCGGACAACTCCCCCGCAGACGCTCCTGCAGAGTCGGCAGAACTTACAGAGCCCGCAGAGCCCGCGCGTCTGAGCGCCCGCGAGCTCACAGAGCAGGGCATCGGCGTGGTGCAGACCGCCCACACCGACCTGGCGGCGTACCACCGCTCCCAGTGGGAGCAGACGGTGGATGTCTTCGGCGAACGCCTCGCGCAGCTTGCCTGGAACCGCCGCCTGAGCACCTACTACTTCTTCGACGGCGCCTGCCTGGAGGACGCGGACCCGACCCCCGTGGTGACGGTCTTCCGCTCCCCCACCGGCTTCCTCTGCGAGCTCGAACCCACCGCCGAGGCGCTACCCGCCTTCGACCCGGAGTTCCTACAGGAGCACGGCTGGAGGCACCCGGTGCCGGTTCATGCGCTGTGGAACCTGCACGCGCTCGACCCGCTGGAGGCAGCTGCCGCCGTCATCGAGGCGATGCGTTCGGGTTGCGGTTGTGAACGCTGGGATTTCTACCGCACCGATGATGACAACGACCCGCTGACCGAAGAGGCTGAGATGGCTTCCGTCTAAGCATCTGTCTAAGCATCCGTCTAAGCGCGCATGCCCGCGCGCCTCTCGGGTTCATCGCGAGAGAGCAAAAGCCCGCGTCCCCACTCCCGAAGAGGAGTAGGTGACGCGGGCTTTACGCATGCGCTGGTAGCCGGTACCGATAGCCGGCGTGGCTGAGCGTGGTTGCCTAGCCTGATTGCCAAGCCTAGTTGCTTAGCGTGCCGAGAAGATTTCGGACGCCTCCACAATCGCAATCTGCGCGGTGCGAGTCGAAATCGCCTCGTGGCGGCGTGCATCCGCGCGGCGCTTGAAGAACCAGCCGATACCGAGAATCGCGAACCAGACGGGCATCGCGAGCAGACCCCTGAGGGTTTCTTCATCCATGGTCAGCACACCGATGGTGAAGGCGAAGAATACCAGCGACAGCCAGGCGGAGAAACGGCCGCCGGGCAGGCGGAACTTCGACTTCTCGTGACGTGACGGGAACTTCTTGCGGTACATCAGGTAGCTGACCATGATCATCGCCCACGCGAAAATCACGAGTACCGCAGCCACGGTGGTGACCAGGTTGAACGCGCTAGAAATCGAGTCACCCGCGTAGAGCAGCACGATGGAGGACAGCATCATCACAGCCGAGAGGAACAGCGCGTTACGCGGCACACCGTTCTTAGAGATCTTGCCCAGGAACTGCGGGGCGCTGCGCTCGCGTGCCAGGCCGAATGCCATGCGCGAGGTGGAGAAGATACCGGAGTTCGCCGAGGAGGTTGCGCTGGTAATCACCACGAAGTTGATGATGTGCGCGGCGATGCCCAGGCCCGCCAGGGTGAACATGGCGACGAAGGGGCTCTTATCGGGGCTGACGAGGCGCCAGGGGGTAACCATCAGGATGGTGACGAGCGCACCCACGTAGAAGACCATAATACGTACCGGTACGGCGTTGATTGCCCTGGGCAGGGTCTTTTCGGGGTCCTTGGTTTCTGCCGCCGTGGTACCGACGAGCTCTGAGCCCATGAACGCGAAGACGGCAATCTGGAACGCGCCGAGGAAGCCAATCAGGTGGTTGGGGAACATTCCGCCGTCGTTCCAGAGGTTTGCGACGGATGCCTGCGCGCCACTGGGTGAGGTGAAGCCGATAGCGACCATGGCGCCACCAACAATAATCAGGGCAACGATGGCGACAATCTTAATCATGGAGAACCAGAATTCGATTTCGCCGAAGTTCTTCACGGATACCAGGTTCAGAGTCAGCAGAACGCCGATGACGCCGAGCGCCGGAATCCATGCCTGCAGGTCGGGCCACCACAGACGCAGGTAGCCGACGATTGCGATGATGTCCGCGACGGCGGTGACCACCCACATGAACCAGTAGGACCAGCCGAGGAAGAATCCACCCATGGGGCCGACCAGGTCGGTGGTGAAGTCGGAGAAGGACTTGTACCTCAGGTTGGAGAGCAGGATCTCGCCCATAGCTCGCAGCACCAGAAAGATGAAGGCGCCGATGAGCATGTACACGAAGATAACGGAGGGCCCTGCCAGGGAGATGGCGCGGCCGGAGCCCATGAACAGGCCCGTACCGATGGCACCGCCAATGGCAATGAGCTGGATGTGGCGGTTGCTTAGACCGCGGTGTAGTCGCTCTCCCTGCTCGGGAGCTTTAGGATTCAGGCTGACGTTGTTCTGTTCAGTCACGACGTCCTCTTTTCAGCGGTTGTACCCCGTACCGCATGTACCCCTTGCCTATAATGAGAATCATTAAAATTCAGGAGGTATAGCTAGTGCATGAATATGCGGCCATTGCTTTGCGGGGTGTCCCCGGATTTCGGGGCGAGGCTGGGGCTCCATGCCAGTTACCGCGCGGTACTCGGAAGTGTCACGCTATCGACTAACGCGAAGTTTTTCTGGGAGCTCTCGCAGCTACTTGGATAGTTATTCTACAGGTGTTCAGGGTGCAAAAACAGGTTTTGACACGAAAAAAGTGACTTATCTCTATTATTGAAATCACATCAAGAGATGCAGAAATGCCGCCTAGCACCCGACCAAGGGACGCAAGAAAGCCCCGCTTCCGCATCCAAAAGAATGCAGAAACGGGGCTTACCAACAGCGCCGCAGAAAGAACAGAAACTACTTCTGACCAGCCTCTTCAGCAGGCTTCTCAGTTGCCACCACGCGCGCACGCTTGGCAGCGTGACGGCGAGTTAGGATCTCGTAGCCAATAGCCAGAGCAATGAACCAGACGGGGGTCAGAGCCAGACCGACAGCGGTATCCGGGTACAGGCTCAGGGCGTAAACCATCACGGCGAAGAAGACCAGGCCAAACCAGCTCATGCCAATGCCCCAGGGCATCTTATACTCGGACGCTTCGTGACGCTCCGGGAACTTTTTGCGGTACACCAGGTACGCAATCAGGATCATGCTCCAGGTGAAGATACCCATCATCGACGCCACCGAGGTCACCACGGTGAACGCCTCCATAATGCCACTGCCCGCATAGAGCATGACCAGGCTAAACAGCAGCATCACGGTGGTCAGGTACAGGGCGTTCGCGGGCACACCGTTCTTGGTGAGCTTGCCCAGCGCGGAGGGTGCGGCACCGTCGTGCGCCAGGCCGTACACCATGCGGGAGGTCGAGAAAATACCGGAGTTCGCCGAGGACGCCGCGGAGGTCAGCACCACAAAGTTCACCAGGGAGGCGGCAATACCAATGCCAGCCAGGGAGAACATGCCCACGAAGGGGCTCATGGACTTATCCAGCTTGTCCCAGGGGGTGACGGCGAGGATGGTCAGCAGCGGCATAGCGTAGAAGAGGCCAATACGGAAGGGCACCGCGTTAATTGCCTTGGGCAGGGTGCGTTCGGGGTGCTCGGTTTCCGCAACGGCGGCACCGACGAGCTCGGCGCCCACGAAAGCGAAAAGCGCAATCTGGAAGGCGCCCAGGAAGCCGGTCAGACCCTGAGTGAAGATGCCGCTACCGGAGGGGCCGGGGTGCTCCCAGAGGTTCGTTACGGAGGCGACGGTACCGTCGGGCGAGGTGAAGCTGAAGGCAACCATGAGCGCACCCACCACAATGAGCAGCACAATGGCGACGATTTTAATGACAGCGAACCAGAACTCGATTTCGCCGAAGTTCTTCACCGAGGGCAGGTTCAGCAGCAGCAGAGCCACAATAACGGTCAGCGCCGGAATGAACTTGGGCACGTCAGGTAGCCAGTACTGCACGTAGCCGGTAATGGCGATGACGTCCGCAATGCCGGTGACCACCCAGAAGAACCAGTACGACCAGCCGACAAAGAACCCGGCGCGAAGGCCAAGAATGTCGGTAATGAAGTCGGTGAAGGACTTGTACTTGGGGTTGGAGAGCAGAATCTCGCCCATGGCACGTAGCACGAAGTAGATGACGCTACCGATAATTGCGTAGACGAAGACAATGGAGGGGCCGGTCAGCGCAATGGTCTTTGCCGAGCCGAGGAAGAGGCCGGTGCCGATAGCGCCGCCAATAGCGATGAGCTGGATATGCCGGAAGCTTAGTCCGCGCTGGAGCTTGGAGTGCTCTGCTTCGGAGTCTAGGCCGGTGACGGAGTTCTGCTGCGGTAGCTGCTGTGTCACGTATTTCTCTTTCCTGCGGCGGTTCACCTGAGTATGGTTTGGGAGGTTCCGAGTGGTTGGTATTCGTGCATATTTCTTGGTGGCAAGAAGGAGGGGAGCCTCGCGTTTCCCCAGCTTGCGCGGTGCGCTTGAGCTTGTGGACTCCGATTTCGCGGGGCTTCCGACTTCTTGCATCACCGATAAAGAATTATGCAGAGAATGCATAATTTCAAATTTTACCCCTTAATACCCACATGAGCGCAATGAATCCAACAGGAAGTAAGGGGGTAAGCGCCCAAAAATTTCTATGGGCGAATTTTGCACTGTTTCCGGGTGGGGTTCCGAGGCGGGGCTCGTATTGCTCGAAAAATATTTAGAAACTTTACGTGTAAAACTTTACAAAGCACGGGACCGGGTTTAGAGTAGTAACCGTTCAAACGAAAACCTAACCGACCAACCACAGAACAGAAGGACACAACAATGGGCAAGTTCTCCAACGCAGCACTGCGCCTCACCGCCGGCGCACTCATCCTCGACGCAGGCGTCAAGAAGCTCAAGGCAGACGAAGGCACCTACGCCTTCCTGCAGCAGATGGCGGCAACCGGCGTACCCGCAGTCTCCAAGCTGGACGCAGCAACCTTCGGTAAGCTCATCTCCGGCGCAGAGACCGCACTCGGCGCAACCCTGCTGGCCCCCTTCATCCCCGCACGCCTGGCGGGCGCAGGCCTGACCGCATTCGCGGCAAATCTGATGACCATGTACTTCCGCAACCCGGACATGCACGACGCGACCTTCCGCCCCACCCAGGACGGCCAGCAGCTCGCAAACAACATCGTGCTGCTCGGCGCTGGTCTGGCGCTGCTGGGCTCCAAGAAGTAAGCCCCACACACTAACTCACTCAAACAACCTCACGAAAGTGCGGCGGGAACAGTAATTCGTTCCCGCCGCACTTTTGTATGCGCGCTAATCTTCTATGCCCGCCGGATTTCTACGCCCACCGGACGCACACCGCACCTACCCTGCGCTCGGTTAGTCGCCCGGCTAGTTCAGTGTCACGCCAACCCCGCGCACCGCGAAACCGCACGGTGTAGCGGCGCTACGCTATTCTTTTAGGTATGTCTACTGAGAACACGCAGCCTAGCCAGGCACCCGAATCCACCGAAGAAAAGGCCAAGAAGCCGGTTCCCGAGGAATTCTTCCGCCAGCCCTACTCCTTCGTCCGCCGCGGTGACCGCCTCACCGCGCGCCGCCAGAAGGCGTGGGACACCTACTCCCCCACCCATGTGCTGGACATTCCGCGCCTGCGCACCGACACCTCCGTCGCGCCCGAGGCGACCTTCGACCCGGTTAAGATTTACGGCCGTGAGGCATACCAGGTCGTCGAGATCGGTTCCGGTCTGGGCGAGGCAATCGTGCACCGCGCGGCTGAGGTGCCCGAGGCGAACTTCCTCGCCGTTGAGGTGTACACCCCCGGCATCGCGGACCTGCTGCTGAAGATGGGCAACGCCGGCGTGGAGAACGTGCGTGTGGCTCAGGCGAACGCACCCGAGCTGCTCGACAACATGCTCGAGGAGAACTCCGTGGACGAGCTGTGGGTGTTCTTCCCGGACCCCTGGCATAAGTCCCGCCACCACAAGCGCCGCCTGGTGTCCCCGGCGTTCGCTGATAAGGTTGCGCGCGTGCTCAAGCCCGGCGGTATTTGGCGTCTGGCGACTGACTGGGAGGAGTACGCCCTGGTCATGCGTGAGGTTCTGGAGGCGCACCCGGACTTTGAGAACGTGAACCCCGGCGCTGGTGCGACTGAGGAGGACCCGCTGGGTGGTTGGGCTCCGCGTTGGGAGGGTCGTACCCTCACCAGCTTTGAGCGTAAGGCTCAGGAGGCGGGCCGCCGCGCGCACGATCTAACCTACCGCCGCAAGTAAGCTACATAAAAATCACCTGCTCGAAAGTTTGCCAATGTCCAATATTTGCATCTACTGCGATGAAAGCACACACCTTCCCAACGATGGGCACCCCTACATGGTCCTTGGATCTATTAGTTGTCCCGTCGAGAAGGCGAAGGAAGCCTCAAAACGCATCACGGAGATTCGTAAAAAACATGGATTATCGCCTCGTCTAGAAATTAAGTGGACGAGCGTATCCCCCGCTAGATTATCTTTTTATTTGGATATCATAGACTACTTTTTTGATGATGATGATTTGTCGTTTAGAGCAGTAATCGCTCCTAAGAACAATTTGAACCACATCAAATACCATCAGACGCATGATGAATGGTATTACAAGATGATGTTTTATTTGATTCGGAACACCCTTCCCGGAGATGGTTGCTCTTATATTTACCTAGATAAGAAAGACACCTTAGGTGGGGAAAAGGTTGAAAAATTGCATGAAGTTCTGTCCAATAGTCAATACGACTTTAAACGTAAGCGGATTCAACGTCTACAAATCGTCGAGTCTCATCATGTAAATCTAATACAGCTGGCAGATCTTCTTATCGGAGCTGTAAACTATGAAAATCGCGGGCTAAATACAAGTTCGGCAAAATTGCAGGTTATCAATCGCATCAAAGATCGTTCTGGAAGAACAACCCTTACCCGGTCAACGCTCCCTAACGAGTCTAAATTCAATCTCTTTCGTTGGAACCCCAGGGGGTAATTTTGGACCTCAAGCCAGCATATCCTCCGCTTGGAGCTAAAGATATCCAAGAAAATGAAATTATTGAATTTCTATATAAAATCTTTTGTGAAGCTCTCATAGACTCCAAACCAACTTGGAATAAAAAACCCCTGAAAATGCGATGGAATAGACCTGTAAATGGGAGACATGCAATATTTCATCATATTATCAGCGACAGTAGTAATGTAGGGGAATACGCAAAAGAGTCTGACCGCCCTCTCTCCCTTGAACGATGCGCACGCCTTCACTGGATCGCGCCACTAATCAAGGAGGCCAATTCCTGTTTTCCTCAAAGTGAAAATAATAGAATTCGCTGGTGGAAGTCAGAACGTAAAGGGAGTTCCGGCCAACGGTACGTTATTTCAACTGTAGGCTATGACTATCGTATCGTTATCGATGAACGCGAAGATTACGCTCTTCTGGTAACAGCGTATTACATCGAGCAAGCTCACAGCCGCACCAAATTACAGAAAGAACATGATAAGTTTTGGTTACGCCAGCGCCCCACATAACCATATAAAGCAAGGGCCGCTTGCGATGCAAACGGCCCCAGATACTCCTTCAGCATCATGGCTGATGAGCTATATTCAGGTTATCACGTACGCCCCAGTGCATGAGACATTTCGTGTCATCTTTCACATTTACTGCTACACACATACGCATGTCGCAAGCAGGTGAGGCTCCCCTGTCATTCGGGGAGCCTCACCTTCTTGTGTGCGGGTCTGAGTGCATGCGGGCGGGGGTCTACCCTACCTCGCTCGCACAACGCTAAGACGCACAAGCCTATATCAGTGGCTGACTAGCGCAGATGAGCCAGAACAGCCGAACCGTTTATCCCAGTGTAGCGGGTTTAACCGGTTTAGCGCGGCGATTTCGTATCATCCGCCGTAGCCGGTTAGCGCGACTTGCGGTAGAGCACCACCGCCGAAGAACGCTGACGAGGCGCCGGGCGGGTACCGCGGGCAATATGCACCACATCGCCGCCGGTACCGGCAGCGAACACGCGCTCCGACATGCCCATCTTCACCTTCGCGTCCTCAACCTGACGCTGCAACTCCGCGATCTGCTCCTGCTGCTCCTCCACGAGGGACTGCAGCTCAATAATGCGGCGAATACCCTCCAGGGAGACGCCCTCCTGCGAGAGCTGCTGAATCTGCTGCAGACGGTTCACGTCACGCTGCGAATAGCGGCGCGCCTTACCGGGCGCACGCGAAGGCTGGACCAGGCCGATGCGGTCGTACTGGCGCAGGGTCTGCGGGTGCATGCCCGCCAGCTCAGCCGCCACAGAAATCACGAAAACCGGGCGGTCCACGCTGTGCAGCGGCTCGCTACGACGGGACTTAGATGATGATTCTCGAGATGCCATGGTTTACTTCGCTTTCTTCAACAGATCCTTACGCGGGTTCTCCTGCGGAGCCAGTTTTACGAACTTATCGAATGCTTCCTGTGCCTCTGCGCTCAGCTTGGTGGGCAGTACGATTTCGGGGATGACCAGCAGGTCGCCGTCGCCGCCCTTAGCCTTGAAGCCGCGGCCCTTAGCGCGCAGTCGGCGGCCGACCTGACCGGGTGCCAGGCGCAACTTCACGGTGGATGCGTCGGGCAGGGGCACCTCGATCACTGCGCCGTCGACAGCCTCGGCGAGGGTAACGGGTGCGCGCATAACCAGGTTGTTGCCCTCGCGAGAGTACACGGAGTCATCGGAGACGCGCACGGTGACCTTCAGGTCGCCGCCACGCAGGCCCTTGCCGCGCAGGCGGACCTTCTGACCGTCCTTAATACCTGCGGGGATGCGTGCCTCGGTGTGGGAGCCGTCCGGCAGGAACACGGTCACGGTCGCGCCGGTGTATGCCTGGGCGAGGCTGATGCGGGTGCTGGTGGTGCTTTCTTCGGGTGTCGCATGCTGTGCGCCGCCGAAGCCGCCGCCTCCCATGCCGCCGAAGTCGGCGCTGGTGAAGCCTGCGGAGCGTCGGGAGCCGCCTGCGCTACCTCCGAAGAGGCCGCCGAGCAGGTCGTCAATGTTGATGCCTGCGCCGCCGCCGCTGAAGCCGCCAAATGTGTCCGCGCCGGGGTAGCCGGTGTAGCTGCCACCGCCAAAGCCACCTCCGCCGAAACCGCCCATGCCTGCGGCACCGTAGCGGCGGATCTGGTCGTACTCTTCGCGCTGCTTCTTATCGGAGAGCACGTCGTATGCTTCCGAGATTTCCTTGAACTTCTTCTCTGCCTGCTTATCGCCGGGGTTCAGGTCCGGGTGGTACTTGCGGGAGAGCTTGCGGTACGCCTTCTTGATGTCGCTTTCGCTTGCGTCTTCGCTGACACCCAGTGCCTTATAGAAGTCGTCGGTTAGCCAGTTTTCACTTGCCATGTTGTGTTTCTCCTTCTGCGGTGATGCGCCGCCCTCCTCGGTTACGGGACGGCTTGCAGGGGCACCGCGTGCTTGTCTTAATACTCTATATAAAAGTTTAGTCTACTTGACTCAATTTTGAAAGGGCTGAACCCAAAAAATAGCACCCCTACAAGCCTTTTAACCGCCGCCACAGCTCGCCGCACCCCGCGCCAACACCGGGCACAGCAGCCGGGAAAAACAGGCGCACCAGGTTAGCAGTCAGGCAAACAACAGGGCGGGCACTCCCCCACCAGGGAGAGCACCCGCCCGTCGTTAGTTATTCAGCCAATGCCTTAGCCGACCACCTTACGGTGCGACAGCCACAGCCACCTGAGCGGTACGAACCACACGGTCGTTCACGCGGTAGCCGTAACGCAGAACCATGGAGACATGATCCTCAGCCACCTCGTCGGTGGGCTGCTGCAGTACAGCTTCGTGGATGTTCGGGTCGAAGGCGTCGCCTACTTCACCGAAACGCTCCACGCCCTGCTTGCCGAGCAGCTCTTCGAGCTTGGTAGCGATGGAGGCGAAGGGGCCGTCCTGCAGGTCGCCGTGCTTGCGTGCGGCGTCGATATCGTCGAGCACCGGCAGCAGTGCGGTCACCAGTTCACTGGTTACGAAGCCTCGCAGCTGCTCCTTTTCGCGAGCGGTGCGGTTCTTGAAGTTAGTGAACTCTGCCTGCAGGCGAAGCAGGGAGTCCAGGCGCTCTGCGGCGAGTGCCGCATCCGCAGATTCTGCTTCTACGGCGTCCTGGAGCTCAGCCTCGACGGCTTCCGCAGCTTCTTCGGTGGCTTCGACCGATTCGGCTTCGGGGTGGCCTTCCGCTGCGGGGGCATTAAATGCCTCCTCCAGCGGGTCGGGGGTGATGTTTTCCTGCTCAGCCATGATTACTTCTTCTCGTCTTCGTCGATAACCTCGGCGTCGACAACGTCCTCATCAGCGGCGGGCTTGGACTCGGATGCCTCAGCCTGTGCTGCTGCGTAGAGTGCCTCACCCAGCTTGGACTGGGATGCCTGCAGCTTCTCGAATGCGGACTTCACTGCTGCGTCGTCGTCGCCTTCGAGTGCCTTCTTCAGCTCGTCGACGTCACCCTGAACCTCGGTCTTGACGTCCTCGGGCAGCTTGTCGCCGTTCTCCTTCAGGAGCTTCTCGACGGAGTATGCGACGGACTCAGCTGCGTTGCGGGTGTCAGCAGCCTCGCGGCGTGCCTTGTCCTGCTCTGCGTGTGCCTCTGCGTCCTTGACCATGCGGTCGATGTCGTCCTTGGAGAGGGAGGTGCCGCCGGTGATGGTCATGGACTGCTCAGCGCCGGTACCCTTGTCCTTTGCGGAGACGTGGACGATGCCGTTTGCGTCGATGTCGAAGGTAACCTCAATCTGGGGCACACCACGGGGTGCGGGGGCGATGCCGGTCAGCTCAAAGGTACCCAGGTTCTTGTTGTCGCGAGTGAACTCACGCTCACCCTGGAAGACCTGAATGGTCACGGAGGGCTGGTTGTCCTCTGCGGTGGTGAAGGTCTCGGAACGCTTGGTCGGGATTGCGGTGTTGCGCTCGATCAGCTTGGTCATCACGCCGCCCTTGGTCTCGATACCGAGGGAGAGGGGGGTGACGTCGATCAGCAGAACGTCCTTACGGTCGCCCTTCAGAACGCCTGCCTGCAGTGCTGCACCCATTGCCACGACCTCGTCGGGGTTCACGCCCTTGTTGGGCTCGCGGCCGGTGAGCTCCTTGACGAGCTCGGCGACGGCGGGCATACGGGTGGAGCCACCGACCAGGATGACCTCAGAAATCTCGGAGATGGACACGCCAGCTTCCTTGATTACGTCGAGCACGGGCTTCTTGGTGCGCTCGAGCAGGTCGCGGGTCAGTTCCTCGAACTTTGCGCGGGTCAGCTTCTCATCCAGGTGGATGGGGCCCTCGGGGGTCACGGACAGGTACTGCAGGGAGATGTTGGTGCTAGAAGCGCTGGACAGCTCCTTCTTAGCCTGCTCAGCTGCTTCCTGCAGACGCTGCAGAGCAATCTTGTCCTTGGACAGGTCAGCGCCGGTGTTTGCCTTCACCTGTGCGAGCAGCCACTCGACGATGCGCTGGTCCCAGTCGTCACCACCGAGGCGGTTGTCACCGCTGGTTGCGCGAACCTGGATGGTGGAGAAGCCGTCGTCGTCCTTGCCAACTTCCAGCAGGGAGACGTCGAAGGTACCGCCACCGAGGTCGAAGACCAGGATGAGCTCGTCTTCCTTGCCCTTGTCCAGGCCGTATGCCAGTGCTGCGGCGGTGGGCTCGTTGACGATACGCAGGACGTTCAGGCCTGCGATCTCGCCGGCTTCCTTGGTTGCCTGACGCTCAGCGTCGTTGAAGTATGCCGGGACGGTGATGACAGCGTCGGTGACGGTGTCGTTCAGGAATGCCTCTGCGTCGCCCTTCAGCTTCATGAGGATACGAGCGGAGATTTCCTGCGGGGTGTACTTCTTGCCGTCAATCTCGGTGGTCCAGTCGGTGCCCATGTGGCGCTTGACGGAGGAGATGGTGCGGTCGACGTTGGTCACTGCCTGACGCTTTGCAACGCTACCGACCAGAACCTCGCCGTCCTTGGAGAATGCGACGACGGAGGGGGTGGTGCGGGTGCCCTCTGCGTTAGCGATGACGACCGGGTCGCCACCTTCCAGTGCTGCTACGACCGAGTTGGTGGTACCGAGGTCAATACCTACTGCACGTGCCATATATTTATTCACTCCTTGTGATCAGTGCCCCGCTTCTTCTAATGCGAGGCGGGATAGTTTGAAAGTTTTGGAGGCGGTCGGTGCTGCGTGTGCCGCCCCGTGTGGGGTGGTCTGCGCGGCTCCTTGAGCCTCATGTACTCAAGTATGCACCCTCTCAGAGGGTGTGTCAATAGGGTTGAGTGAACTTTACTCAACTTTTTTGTGTGAAGTGGCGTGAGGGGTGGGTTTTTCGGGGCTCCGGAGGGGTGTTTTGCGGGTGATTTTTGGGGCGGCGGCGAGGCGTGGATGGGCGGTTTTGCCGCGAAATTCCGCGGTTTTTGGGCGGTGCGAGGGCGCGGCGCGGCGATTCAGCGCACGGCGGACACTGACGGGCACTCGGGGCGAAAAAATTTTTAAAAATTTTTTAGAAAGAGGCGGAAACCCGAAAAATTGGGGTATGGGAGGGGTCGGAAGGTGACACAGGGGCACCCTGCATAGGGCGCGCGGGGCAATTTTTAGGCGCGATTTTTAGGTCTGGAAGCTAGGCCTCTGGCAGCGTTGCTAGAGGTGCGGCGAGACACTAGAGGTTCACCCCTCTTATATATAGAGGATCTGTTCGCAAGCTCCATCGCTCGTTTTATAGGGGGTATCTCCGCTTGTCCGACCCGCAATTCTCAACCCTCATCTGTGGCTTGAGGCCACCCACCTACAGTATGCTGGTTACGACCATATCCTCTCATAGTAGATAGGAGACGCCATGTCGTTACCCCCTAAACCAGTGCGAGGAAAAAATCCGCACGCAAAGACTATTGCACTAGCTATAGCACTAATCACAATAACGGCCATTTTATGGATTATCTATTTTGTAACCGGTTCTGAGTGGAACACCCCCTCTATCCATTGGCTTCCACTCGCTATTCTTGCAACTATTTCTAGTTTTGTTATATTTTTCCTACGAATTACGTGGACCAGTTCTAAAAAACCATCTTCATTTAATCTATGGATTTATGGTGTGACAATTGTTGGCGGAAGCACCGCTTTCCTTTTTCCACTTGCAATTGCTGATTTTATCGGAAAAGATAGCGAAGGGTCCGCTCTGCGCCAAATGATTATATATGCCACTGGCGGACTACTCGGCGCTATAACCCTCAGTGAAACTCGCCGCAAGAATGATTTAGAACGATCTAAATTTGATAAACAAAATGATCAATTTACCGAACAACTGAATGCTCAGAAAGAAAATCTTAAGGCCGAACTGGACGCACAAAAAGAAAATCTCAAAACCCAACTAGATGCCCAGAAAGAAAATCTCAAGGCTGAACTGGACGCACAAAAAGAAAACCTCAAAACCCAGCTAGATTCCCAACTAGAATCTCAAAAAGAACAGATTAATTCACAAAATGAAAAGGATATACGTGACCATATTCGTCAGGTACACGCAGAACGCCGTAGCCGCTACACCAAGGCCGTAGAACAGCTTGCCGATGATAAAGCAGCTGTTCGTCTCGGCGGTATATACACCCTTGTGGGACTAATTGATGAGTGGCTTGCAGATGAGAATATCAAAGAAACTGATGTCCGATACAAGGAAGGTCAGGTTATTATCAATAACCTCTGCTCCTACATCCGTTCCCCGTTTAACCTTGCAGAAAAACGAGGAACCATCGAAGTGGCCACTAACCCTGATATTTATTCCGGGAATCTAAACGAGGACAAGGCAAAGCTTCGTGAAGAGCAAGGAGTTCGTCAAACAATTTTTAGCGAGATAAGTAATCACCTTGCAGAATCAACAAAAAATTCTTCAACCGACAATTACTGGAAAGGTTTTAACTACAATTTTAGTAAATCTAATATTTTCTACAACCTTACTGGATTAACTTTCAGCAATCCAAATTTCTCCAATGCTGAGTTCAATGGGCCGGCAGATTTTACTGGAAGCAGATTTCTAGGAAAAGCAATATTTAAAAATACTACGTTCAATTCAGAGACATATATGTCTGACCGTGAATCAGCGAAGACTACCTTCGAAGGAGAAGTAGATTTTACCGGCAGTATTTTCAAGGGAAAGGCAACGTTTAAAAGCGCAATATTCAATTCATTAGCGCATTTTTCTGATATTGATTCAGCGAAGACAACTTTTGAGTCTGAAGCTGACTTTACTGGCAGTATCTTCATCGGAGATGCGATATTTAGAAATACAACATTTACTTTAGCTGCAACTTTTTCTAGCGAATACTCCAGCAGGACAAATTTTGAAGCGGGAAGCGATTTCTCTCTTTCCACTTTCTCTCATAATGCAAATTTCTCAAATGTAAACTTCCATCAATATTCTAATTTTGAACTAACATCTTTTGGAGGGATGGCAAAATTTGTAAAGACCAATTTTTATGGATCTGCACAATTTAGCATCTGGGGAGGTCCTCAATATTCACAGGATTACTCATTCTCAGGAGATGCTAATTTTACTGATGCCTATTTCAAAGAAGGGGCGAGCTTCACCGAAAGACACTTTGAGAAAAGTGCAGTATTTCGCAATGCTATTTTTGAGGGACCCGCATATTTTGCTGAAGGCAGAATCACTGATAAAGGAATATTTACAAATACAATATTCAAAGACTCGTCTCGATTTATCCTCTATAATTTTGGGACTTCTACAGATTTTAAAGAGGCTAAATTTTCGACTGATAGGGCACACGAGTTTGACCGCACTCAAAATATCGCTCTCGGCTCTGTTCCTATAGATATAGGATGGCCTCAGAATCAGATACCAGTAGGTTCCCGCTATGGTCTTTTAAATTCTTGGGATAGTAAAACGAAAAGTTTTACCGTTACGAGCGACCCTGCTAAGTAGGAAATTTTATATATAGAGAGACGAAATGAAGCCCCGCCTACACCTCTCGTGCAGACGGGGCTCCTTCTTTAACCAGCGCGAGCGCGCCAGGGCGGGGTCCTCCCCTATGCTGGTTATAAGCCAGCACCGGAGCAGGAAGGGCACACCGCCATGAACCTCAACAAACTCTTAACCGCGCTACGGCAACGCAAAAACACCCCGGCACACACCCAGCAGGCCGGGCGGCACGAACGCTATACGCACGCCCTTGAGCAATTCCTCGACGGGCACCAGCCCGCCGTACGCCTCGGCGGGGCGTACACACTCGCAAACCTCGCAGACGAATGGCTCACCGACGCATCCCTGCCCGAGCAGGTGCGCCGCAAAGAAGCCCAAGCCATCATCGACGCGCTGACCGGGTGCATCCGCACGCCCTACCCCCTCGCGCAAAGCCGGCAGATCCTAGAGTCAGACGAGGCCCCCGAAGGGTACGAAGGCGACTTTACGCGCGATCAGGAGGCGCTACGCGAAGAGCAGCTGGTGCGCCGCACGGTCTTCATGGAGTTCAGCCGCCGCCTCGCCGCCATCGCAGAGAGCACCGAAAAAGATAACGAGGATGACCAGCACGCGGTGCCGTCGGTATCGCCGATATGGGCTGATTTGCGCTTCGACTTTGGCGGCGCGCCCATCTTCTACCCGCTACGGCAACTGCACTTTCAGAACGCCGATTTCGCCTCCGCAACCTTCTACGGCCCGGCAGATTTCACCTCCGCAACCTTCCACGGTGACACCAGCTTCTCCGCAGCACAGTTTACGGCTGACGCTTCCTTCCACGGCGCAAACTTCACCGGCTGGGTGGGCTTCAGCGCCGCACACTTCGCGGGCGCGGCAGAGTTCAGCGGGGCGCATTTTGCGGACGCGGCAAGCTTCGCGACCGTAACCTTCACCGGCGAGGCTGACTTCTCAGACGCAGTCTTTTCAGCTGCGGCTGACTTCGCGGTATCCGCTTTCAAATCCGATGCCGACTTCTCACACCTGAACACCGCAGGCATAGCCAGCTTCGCGGCGGTCACCTTTGAGGGAAAGGCAGTGTTCACCGCCTCCACGTTCCACGATGAAGCGCACTTCGCCGCGTCGGTCTTCAACCGTCCGGCGGTGTTCTCCAAGTCGCTGTTCGGCGGGGCCGCGCGCTTTGCCGGTATAGCCACCAAGCAGTCCGCAATGTTCAGCAACGTACGCTTTGCGAGCGCGGCGGACTTTAGCGGGGCGTCCTTCACGCAGTACGAGGATTTTGGTGGGGCGCGGTTCGACGGCGATGCCACGTTCAGCCGGGCGTCTTTTATTGCGCTTCCGAGGACGCGCTATGAGATGGACTTCCCGCAGGGAGCGAACTTCGGTAACGCGACCTTCGCGCAGGATGCCGACTTTAGTAAGGCGACGTTCACGGCGCATGTCGGCTTCTACAAGGCGATGTTCGCGCGGGCGGTGAGCTTCAACGGGGCGAGCTTTGAGGGCGCCTACTTCGCGGATGCGACGTTCAGTCAGAAGGCGGATTTCAGGCAGACTAGCTTCATGTATGTTAAGCCGTCCTTTGAGGCTTTGGATAGGCGGCTGCAGAGGGCACGGTTCTCTGCGCAGGCGGATCCGCAGGGTTACCTGTTCGAGGCACGCCCGGAGAGCCCGCATGGCTTCAGCTGCGGCGAGGCAGAGCTTCTTAACAGAACGTTCGTTCTCCCTATCGGTGCGGTGCTGTACGACCCGGATTCCTGGGACGAAGAGAAACAGGAGTACACGCGCATGAGTGAGCCCGCACAGTAATATCCAGAGGCTCCGCCATATGAATGTGTGGTGGGGCCTTTGTTCATGACCAGGTCAGGAAAGTTTGCGTTATCCTGATTGGTGGCCACTCCCTTCAAAGAAGACAGGAGAACCAGATATATGTTCTTAGAGCCATCGAAAGCCTGGCAATTGCTCGGTCTATGCGGTCTATATGCCGCATTGGTTGTTATTTTTTTACTCACTGTACAATTCACAAAGCGGAAGACGAAAGTGCCCCTGTTCTACAGTTGGATCGGGGTAATCGCTATCTTCGGTGGAGCGTTAGCTTTTCTCCTGCCCATCGCGCTCAACTCTGGTTTCGGAAAGGATGATGACGGTCGAGTTCTTCGGCAGCTCATTCTCTACACCACCGGTGGTGTTCTGGGTGTCATCACCCTTGGAGAGACTCACCGAAAGAATAGCCAGGAGAAAGAGAAAAACGAGAACGACCATACCCGCCAGGTGTATGCAGAGCGTCGTAGCCGCTACACCAAGGCTATCGAGCAACTAGCTGACGAGAAAGCAACCGTCCGTCTGGGCGGCATCTACACCCTTGCCGGTCTAGTCGATGAATGGCTTGCCGACAATACCCTCACTAAAGAGGAACAGCAGAAAGAGGGACAGGTCATTATCAATAACCTTTGCTCCTACATTCGTTCACCTTTCCCCCTGGCGTTAAAAGCAGAGATGTTTGAGGGAGATTCAGAGCCTGATAACTATGAAGGAGATTTCTCCAAGGATCAGGCGGCATTTCGCGAAGAACAGGACGTACGCCGCACCATTTTTGCTGAAATGAGCAAGCGTAGCCTCACTGTCAGTGTGAACAGTGTGAATGGGAGCATGAAGATAACCGCTACCCCCGGCGCATGGAGCACCTTTGGGTTCGACTTTAGCCGCGCACCCATTTTCTATCCCCTGAACAACCTCACCATTGCACAAGGTCAATTTAGCTCTGCCCAATTCTACGGTAAAGCAGACTTCCAGGATGCGGGGTTCATCGGAAACGCACGCTTCAGGAACGCTAAGTTCACCGGAAACGTACACTTCCGGGGCACGCGGTTCACCAGAGGCGGAGACTTCAGGGGCGCGAAGTTCACCAGAAACGCAGACTTCTGGAGCACGGACTTCATCAGAAGCGTATCGTTTGACAAGGCTAAGTTCACCGGAGACGCAAACTTCCGGGACGCGAAGTTTACCGGAAACGCACGCTTCAGGGGCACGAAGTTCACCGGCAACACAAGCTTCAATGGCACATATTTCGAAAAGTCTGAACCCACATTTGCAGATGCCTACGGCTCTGCCCGGTTCTCTGCACAGGCGGATCCGGAGGACTACGTTTTCTCAGTCCGTAAAGGTAGCAAACCTATCAATTGTGGAACAGCTACGTTCGACGGCAAGTCATTTGAAATCCCCCTTGGGGCAGTACTCTGCGACCCGGCGTCCTGGGACGAAGAGGAACAAGACTACACCCGTCTAAGTGAGCCTGCAAAGTAGCACCTATAGCGGCCTCCACCAGACGCAACTCCCTCGAAGCCCCACCGTACATCGCCTGTGGAGGGGACTTCGTTTATATCTGACAATAGGCACCTTCAGGCAGCTTGTGCACTATGCTGAAAGGTGACCGTTCCTTCCAAGATAAATTAGGAGCTCTATCATGCTTAGCACAACGAATCTTAAAACGCCACAAGATAAGCAACTAAAAGAAGATAAACAAGCTTGGAGAAAATTTATACTCCTCACCGCTTTAATGCCATTTATTCTATGGATTTTATTATGCCTTCCAGGAAACCCGTTTAAAGATATTAACATATATAATATAATACTTTTTTTAGCACCTCCCCTTGCCTCTTATGCAATGTATATACACTACCTCGTTTCACACAAAAATGAGTATGTAAAATTAATCAATGAAACTAAGGAAGTAAAATTATCTCCCGACCCCAAGGGGGGCTTTCTTTCAATTCAATTTAAATCGATACTTTCCCTATCCCCAATTGCTATTTGCATAGCTTTTCTACTCACTCTCTACTACTACAATTGGATCTTTGAAGGCAATACAGGTCTAGCACTTCAAGTAGCATCTCTTCAACTCACGCAAGATAAATACAAAATACTGTCTAGTACACTTTTAGTCCTATTTGTTTCCTACCTTATACTGTTCCCTGCTTTAGTAATTGAATTACCGGATTCAGAGAGCCCTGAAGGTACGCAAGATTCGGAGGAAATACTCCACAAAAACACGAATCAATCCAACAAACTTATGTCCTCGGTATATCAAATAACACTCTTCACCTTTATAGCCGGGCTCATTGCATCAACAATCTTCTGGATTATTGCCCCCAATTCGCACAATACCTACATACAACATTTTATATTGCTTGCTTTCCAGGCTGGCCAGTTTAAAATGGATTCGATTAGCCCCATGAGTTTTTTCAACGATATGAAAGGTATAGCAAAATCCGCACTTCCCATTAGGCAAATAATATCATTGTTGGGAATTTTAGTACTCGTATTTATGTTCATAAAATTTGCATTCCCTCAATACATGGCCCAGGCTGGTGAAGTGATTGTCAACACTAAATCTACTAACCTAAATCCAATTCACGCTTATTCATGTATATTTTCAAAGAAAGATTCAACCCCTCTTGCGTTTGGCATTATTGTTTCCTCCAAAGAAACATCCGTACATATTTTCACCCCAGAATACGACAGGAAAAATAAAAGCTACACCCACATGACACAGAGGGGAATGGTTGCACCTAACAACCCAATAGAAACCTATATAAACATCAAAGAAAATTACATCATAGAACAATATAACGAGCTGTCACATGAATACAATAGTGAAACCGGAACATGCACCAGAAAATAAAAAGTAAATTTTAATTGAATTAATTATTCTCAGATTTATCAAAGGCCCCGCCGGCCCCTTGCCGGCGGGGCCTTTTCGCGCCCGCGGCGAGTGCGCCTCGCGAGTACCCACCGGCGAGCGCATCCACCCGTCATCCACCCATCACAGCGCCGCTTGCAGAGCCGCCCCGATTGCCCACCGCGCTCAACTGCCCACCACCCCACCGATACACTAGAACCATGTACCGAATCATGACTGTCTGCACCGGCAACATCTGCCGCTCCCCCGTCGGCGAATACCTCATCCGCCAGCACGCCCAAGAAGCCGGCGTGCCCGTCACCGTCACCTCCAGCGGCATCAGCAACGAAGAAGAAGGCAACCGCATCGACCCGCGCGCCGCCGCGCAGCTCACCACCCGCGGTATCGACCCGTCCGCGCACCGCGCCAGCGTCTTCACCGTCGAGGACTTCGACCGCAACGACCTCATCCTCGCCATGGACGCACCCCACTACCTGCGCCTCAAAGCCCTCGCCCGCAACGAGGACGACAAGGCCAAAATCCGCATGATGCGCAGCTTCGACCCGAAGGTCACCACCACCCACCTGGACCAGCTCGGCATCTACGACCCCTGGTACGGTAGCGAACGTGACTTCGTGTACACCACCGACCTCATTGACGCCGCCGCACGCGGCCTCATCAACCACCTCAAGCAGGAAGGTGACGCGTAGTGAGTCAGCGTATCCCCCTGAACCAGAACCGCCGCGTCACCGGCACCGCCGAAATCCTGGAACTGTGCAAAGACATGCTGCGTCTGGAGCACGGCATCGGCAACGACTTTGACATGGACACCGCCGAATTCGCTGAATTCCGTGCGCAGTTCCTTGCCGACTTCGCGCAGATCCCGCTAATCATCGGCATTGATGGCCGTAGCGGCACCGGCAAAACCAGCCTCGCCGCGCAGCTTGAGCAGGAGCTCACCGCCGCCGGCCACAGCGTGCACGTGCTGCACCTGGACGACTTCTACCCCGGCTGGGACGGCCTCTTCGACGGCGTGGAGGCGTGGGACGCGCTGTCCGTGCAGCTGACCGAGGGTATTGCCGGAACCTACACCCCGTGGGATTGGGAGGCGGGCGCCCCCGGTGAGGTGCGCACCGTCGACCCGGCGGCTACGCAGGTCATCATCTGTGAGGGTGTCGGCGCGATTGCGGGCGCCTGCGAGGTGCGTATTCTCGCCACCGCCCCGGACGAGGTGCGTTACGAACGTGCCATGGCTCGTGACGGTGACACGTTCCGCCCGCACTGGGAACGCTGGGCGGCGCAGGAGGAGGCGCTGCTCGCCGAAATCCCGGAGGACTACGCGACCGTAGACTTCATCTACGACAGCGCGGCGCAGTAGCAGCCGCCTACAAGACAGTAGGGCCCAATGCTTGGAGTATCTCGAAGCATTGGGCCCTATGGCTATTCAGAGGCTGTTTTATTCAGGCGCTGTTTTACTTAGGCATGGGAGCCGGGCTAGCGGATTCCATGCGGTCTTTATCCCAGTAGGTTGAGGTATTGTCCGGCGCGTGAGTGGAAGCTGTGCCGTCTTTTCCATGGCCCGGGTTGTTGTTAGAAAGCACCGCAAGGGTTACGAGCAAGACGCAAGCTATGAACAGCAGGATGGCTAGCAAATATTTGTAATAGTGGTTGCGCATCTGAGGTGCTCCCTCCGGTCGTACCGCGTGATATGACCAGCGTAAGTTATGCCGTTGGAGCCAGCAATGCTTCTCAAGAATATTTCTCAAATATCTCTTCAGCGCTGGGTGCTGAGCGGCAGACTAAAGCAAACCGCTCAAGGGGCGGTGTTATCTCTCCAACGGAGCGTGGCTAACACGCCCCTTTGCCCCAGCATGCGTTGGGTGCAGCCACGTTTTCCGGAAGCGCCCTCAGGGTGTCGCACAGACGCTCTCCGCAGCGGAGCAAGGAGAGGCGGAGCGTCTGTGCGACGGGTGCCCCTGCGTAGGCGCGGAGGAAATATGTGGCGCGCCCTCGCCCACCTACCCCCTGTAGGAGCGTGGATAACACCGTCCCTTTGCTGCACCTTGCTGTACCTGCGCAGGCAGGCGGCATCGCCCGTAGTGACATCAGGGTGCCCGAGCTCTGCGAGGGCGGGTCCCCTGTAGGAACGAGGGCGAGCGCCGCCTTCCAAGCCAACTAGCAAGCCAACCAAGCACGAAGGAACTAAGCGGAGCATCCCTCCCGCACCGAAAAAAGGTCAAACGTTTAACTTACGAAGCCACACCCAATTCTGCTACCGTAGAAAAGTTGTGCTTCCAGCCTGCGCAAGCTCATTCCCAGGGGCGGTGCCACCGCATCCACGTCTTGTAGAGCCGCAGGCGCCGTTGCACGCGCATCACGCAGAAAGAAAAACTAAGGCTAATGTCTTCGAAGTCGATTAAGACCTCTTTTGGGCTATCGCCCCTTTTCATTGTTGTTTTGGCGTTGCTGACTGCTATCGCGCCGCTGGCTACGGACATGTACCTGGCGGCGCTGCCTGCAGTCGCTGAGAACCTGAACACCACCAGCACGAACGCGTCGCTGACTCTGAGCGGGTTCATGGTGGGTATGGCGCTCGGCCAGCTGATTGTGGGTCCCCTGTCGGATAAGACGGGCCGCCGCAAGCCGCTGCTGATTGGTGCGGTCATCTGCTTTATTGCGACGGTGGCATGTGGTTTCGCGCCGAATATTGAGCTGCTGATTTTTGCGCGTTTCATGATGGGTTTCGCCGGTTCGATTGGTGCGGTGCTGGCGCGTTCCATCGTGGCTGATACGACTCAGGGACTGGCGACGGCTAAGCTCATGGGCGTCATGATGATGATTAACGGCTTCGCGCCGGTGCTTGCGCCGCTGTTTGGTGGTTGGGTGCTGTCGTGGGGTAATTGGCGCGATATTTTCCATGTGCTCAGCGTGATTACCGCGGTTATGATGCTCGGCGTAATCTTCGTGATCAAGGAGACCCTGCCGGTGGAGGAACGCTACCAGGGCACTGCCTTGAGCGTGTACTCGGAGCTGCCGAAGGTCTTCAAGATTCGCCGCTACCTGGGTTTCATGCTGACGATGTGCTTCGCGTTTGGTGCGCTGTTCTCGTACATTTCCGGTTCGACGTTTGTGTTGCAGAAGATTCTGGGCTTGTCCGAGACTGAGTTCACGATTGTGTTCGGTGTGAACTCGATTGGCATTGTGGTGTTCAGCGCGATTGCGACGAAGCTGGTGGGTCGTGTGGCGCAGCGCCGCATCGTGAACACCGGTGTGGTGAGCCTGCTCGTGGTGTCCGTGCTGCTGACCATCAGCTTCCTGGTCGGTATTTCGCTGGTGCCGACGCTGGTTCTGCTGTTCCTGCTGACCAGTTCGTGCGGCCTGATTTTCGGTAATGCTTCGGCGTTGGCGTTGAACGAGGCGCGCCACATGGCGGGTAGTGCTTCGGCGGTGATGGGTACGGTTCAGGCGCTGCTGGGTGCGTTGGCGGCACCGCTGGTATCGATTGCTGGTGAGCATGAGTACCTGCCGATGGGCTTCTCCATTCTGGGTTTCGCGGTCCTGACGGCGCTGGTGCTGTGGACGACCCCGCGTAAGGACTCGGACTACTCGGCGGACGGCGAGAGCCACAAAGCTCCGGCGGCGGGCCACTAGCCGTTCACAAGTACATATCTGTACGCATGCCCAGGAGGGGCGGTGTTATCCGTAAGCGACATCAGGGTGTCCGAAGCGAAGCGAGGACGGGTGCCCCTGTAGGAGCGTGGATAGCACCGCCCCTTCTGCATGTCTCGTCCATCTGCCCCTGTAGGAACGAGGGCGAGTACTGTCTTCCCTCGCCGGTTAGGGATACGAACGTACAATAAAACTATGTCTAGTACCGTAATTCTTCTGAACGAACAGAACCCGCAGGGCATCTTCGTTGACCCGTCCGTGCCCCTCATCAGCGTTGATGATCAGGGCTTCACCCGCGGCGACGGCGTCTTCGAGACCATGCTGTCCGTCAACCGCCGCGTGCGTAAGCTCGGCATGCACCTGTCCCGCCTCGAATCGTCGGCGCGCATGCTGGATTTGCCCGACCCGGAACCTGAGATTCTGCGTTCGGCGGTGGAGCGCCTCATGCGTGAGGCGACCGCCGGTGCCGAGACGGCGCTGGGTGAAGAGCACATCGTGAAGATTATTATTTCGCGCGGCCCCACCCAAGCGGTGACTTCCATGCAGCCGGGCCCGTACACGCTGATCATGGCGTCGCCGGTGCCCGCCTCTATCGTGAAGCGCCGCACCGAGGGCGTGAAGGCGATGCTACTACCGCGCGGCCACGAGCCGATGGATAACAGCGCCTACCCGTGGCTGCTGGCGGGCGCGAAGACCCTCTCCTACGCGGTGAACATGGCGGTCCTGCGATACGTGCAGGAGCGCGGCGCGGATGACGCTATCTTCATCACCGACGAGCGTCGCGTGCTGGAGGGCGCCACCTCTTCGGTGCTGGTCGCCAAGATTGAGGACGGCAAGAAGGTGCTGTACACGCCCGAGCCGAGCCACGGCATCCTCCCCGGCACCACGCAGGGCGCGGTGTTCGAGGCGGCACGCCAGGCCGGTTGGGAGCTGGGCTTCGGGCCGCTCTACCCGCAGGATTTGTTTGAGTCGGACGGCGTGTGGTTGGCGTCGTCGGTACGTCTGATTGCGCCGGTGACTCACCTGAACGGTACGGCGCTGGCGCATGACCCGGAGCTGACCGCAACGCTGCTGAACTACCTGGCGCAGCAGAGCTAAACGCATACGAGAAGGGACGGCATTATCCGAGCGAGGATAATACCGTCCCTTTGTGCTGTCTGAGGTCAAGGACAGGAGGTGCCTGTATCTTCCTGAAGCGACATCAGGGTGCCCGAAGCGAAGCGAGGGCGGGTGCCCCTGTAGGAGCGAAGGAAGAGTGCTGGCACCTCCCTACCCACGTCCTAAGTAGAGCTAGGCGCGGAGGAAACATGCGGCGCCCCGCCTCTCTGTAGGAACGAGCACGAATACCGCCTCCCAAACGAAACCAGAAGCAGAGCGGACTAGCCCCAGAGGAACTGGATCGTACCCGCCGCAATAGATGCACCGTACGCAACCGCGATAATGACGGCGGCAGCAATGCTCACATGCACGTCACGCGGCGAATAGGAGGGTACACGAGCCCAGGTGCGTTCGCCCGCGCCGAAGCCGCGCGCCTCCATGGTGATGGCGAGGCGGGAGCCGCGGCGGATAGCCTGCACGAGCAGGGCGAAGCTTTGCCCGCCGAAGGTTTGTGCACGCCCAATAAGGGATTGGCCTGCACCTAGTCCGCGGGCGCGGCGTGCCTGGCCGAGGGCGTTCCATTCAGCGAAGAGGATACCGACCAAGCGTAGGGCGGCGACGGTTGCGAGCACGAACCGGGAGGGCAGTTTGAAGGTTTGTGCGAGGGAGTCGCCGAGGTCGGTCGGGTCGGTGGTGAGCACGAACGCGAGGGTGGGTAGGACCATGGCGAGGGAGCGGATCATCATGGCTGCACCGACGGCGGCGGAGTCGGTGGTGATGCTGTTGAAGCCGAGGTCGAGGATGGTGGTGCCGCTTTTGGCGCTGAGCATGGCGACGGACCAGCCGGTGGTGATGACGGCGACGAGGATGGGCCAGAAGCGGGCGAGGACGTTGACGGGTCGGAATCCGACGAGGATGAATCCGAGCAGTTCGAGGGCGAAGAGGATCCCGGAGGTGAGCGGGTCGCGCACGATGAGTGCGGCGATGATGAGGGTGAAGGAGACGATGAGTTTTACGCCGGCGTTGAGGTTGCTGAAGTAGCTGGTTCGGTCGATGGTGCCGAAGAAGTCGGTGTTCATGCGTTCTCCTTTCCGGGGGTTGCGGTGGTTTCGAGGGTGATGTGGTTGCCGCCGAGTGCGGCGGTGTAGTCTTCGTCGTGGGTGATGGAGATGACGGCGGTGCCGCCTGCGAGTAGTTCGCGGATGAGGTCGACGAGTTCTGCCCAGGTTCGTGCGTCTTGGCCGAAGGTGGGTTCGTCGAGGATGAGGATTTTGGGTGCGGTGGCGAGTGCGGAGGCTACGGAGAGTCGTCGTTTTTCGCCACCGGAGAGGGTGAAGGGGTTGGCGTCGAGTAGGTGGTTGAGGCGTAGGTGGTGGGCGAGCGTATTGGTGCGTTCGGTGAGGTCGTCTTCGTTGAGGGGTTCGCGGGTGAGTGCGGCGAGTCGGCGGGGGCCGAGTTCGAGTTCTTCGCGTACGGTTCCGCGGATGAATTGGTATTCGGGTTCTTGGAAGACGTAGCCGATGCGGCTGAGCATTTGGGCGGGGGTCCAGGTGGGCACGTCCCAGTGGGCGGGCTCGCCGCCGTGGTTGCCGCCGTCGTGGTTGCGCAGCGCGTCGGTGGCGGTGAGGGTGCCGTTGGGTGCGGTGAGGAGCCCTGCGAGGGTGAGTGCGAGGGTTGATTTGCCGGTGCCGTTGGGGCCGAGCACGCTGAGGTGTTCGCCGGCGTGCAGGGTGAGGTTGATGCCGCCGCGTAGTACGGGCAGGTCGGTGGGTGCGGGTGCGGGGGTATCGCCGAGGCGTTTAATGGTGCGGCGGCGTGCGCGTCGTTGTTTGGGGGTGGGGTGTGCGCGGGTGATGCTGAGGTTTTCGGCGCGCAGTAGCGCCTCGCCGTGCTCGCCGCCCTGGTTATCGCTGCCAGTCTGCGGTACGCGCGGCACGTAGTTGGGTACCCATACGCCCGCGTCGATGAGTTCTTGGCGGGCTTCGGTGAGTACGGTGTCGGGTGCGCCGTCGTGGGTGATGGTGCCGCCTGTACCGAGCACGATAATGCGGTCCATGTGCGGCGCCCAGATGCTCACGCGGTGTTCTACGACGAGCAGGGTCGCGCCGGTCGCCTCCGCGGCGGAGAGGATGCTGTCGCGTACTTCTCGCACGCCGGCGGGGTCGAGGTTGGCGGTGGGTTCGTCGAGGATCATGGCGCCGGGGTGCATCGAGAGGATGCCCGCCAGGCCGAGGCGCTGCTTCTGTCCGCCGGACAGCGCACTGCTGGGGTGGTCGAGGGGCAGGTTGTTGAGCCCTACTGCGGTGAGGGCTTCGGTGACGCGGCCCCAGATTTCTTCACGGGGTACGCGCAGGTTTTCGGGGCCGAAGGCTACGTCGTTGCCGACGGTTGCCATAACGATGGAGGATTCGGGGTCCTGCTGCATCATGCCGGCGGTGCCGCGTGCTTCGGCGGGTGCTTGCCCGTTGATGGTGATGGTGCCGCCAGCGGATTCGCCGTCGTCATCGTGGAGCACACCGGCGATGGCGTGCAGGAGCGTCGATTTACCGGCACCGGAGGTGCCCAGCAGCAGGACTTTTTCACCGGGGTTGATGGTGAGGTTGAGTCCGCTGATGACGGGTTCTGGGCGTCCGGGGTGGTGCCAGCTGAAGTTGTTGAGCTCGATGCGCGCCCCGCGCGGTGTTGCTTCCATGATGGTTCCTTAGCCTTTTGTGTGGCTGCTGTAGTGTGCCGAGTGGTGAGTGACTAGTTGGTGGCTAGTTGCTGGTGGTTAGCGGCTGGTCTTGCCGGATGCCAGCGAGGAGAGCACACCGGTCTTGGCGAGGTTCTGCACGAGAATCCACGCCAGGAAGCCTGCGATGACTGCACCGGAGATGACGGCGCATGCTACGTAGATGATTGCCTTGACTGGTTCCATGTCGGGGTAGTAGATGAAGATTTCGTTAACGCCCATGAACAGGCCGCTGAGCGCACCGGCGAAGATGGCGACGGTTGCGTTCCAGCGGCGGTAGCGGAAGATTGCGAAGGCGATTTCAGCGCCGACGCCCTGGAAGAAGCCTGCGATCAGGATTTCGCCGCTCCATGCGCCGCCGGTGAAGAGTACAGAGATGAATGCTGCGACGATTTCGCCGAAGAGTGCCGCACCGGGCTTGCGGATGAGCAGGCCGCCGAGGGTGCCGCCGAGCAGCCATGCGCCGGCGACGATGGGGCGGAATTCGGGTGCTGCTACGAGTGCGGTTTTGGCGGCGGGACCGACTGCGATGTCCCAGATCCAGAAGATGACGGCGCAGGCTACAGCGATGACTGCGGCGATGACGATTTCATTGACTCGCCAGCGCAGGTTCGGCTTCTTCTCTGCCTGGGTAGATGCCTGGGAGGCGGGGGTTACGTTCTGTGACATTGGTGGTCCTTCCGTCGTTGGAAGGGGAATGTCCTCGCCCTCTTAATGGACGAGGGCATTGAGAAGAAATTCGACTCCCTACGCCGGTACTAACCGGATCAGGTTCGAGGGTCTGCTTAGCACTCTCAGCGCCTCGGTGGCGCTCCCCTGTCGCGTGGGGTTCCTTGTCCGTACCGTTGTGGTGCGGGTGGGAACCCAGGTTCGATTGTAGGCTTGTCTGGCTGTTCGTGCCAATTTGCCGCTTTTTGTTTCGTTCTCCTGCCCACATTACAGAATTGCACGGTGTACAATTTTGGGACGGAGAGGTTCCAAGGCGGCACGAACGCCTTAAACCCTATACGCTAGGGAGTGGCGCTCTTTTCTCACCCAACCCCGAAGGGGTTCACGGGCAAGACGCCGCATCGTATACAGCTAAGGAGATACACATGAACCCCGTCGCTAAGCTTGCTATTGCGGGTATCAACATGGGCGCAGTTGCCCTGGTTGGTAAGGGCCTGGGCGCAGCCTGGACCAAGGCTACCGGTAACCAGCCTCCCGCCATTTCCCAGGAGTCTGAAGACACCCTGCGTCAGGTCATCCTCTGGACCGTTCTGACCTCCGTCGTGGGTGCTGTGGTGAGCTTCGGTATTGCTCGCCTGCAGCGTCGTTTCTTCAACTAAGACTTTGCGCCTTCCGCGCGAAAGTTCATGAACTAGGCGGTACGTATCTCCACTCGGTACGTACCGCCTGGTGTTCCCTCTTCAGCACGCCCGCTTACTTCAGCCGGTTCCATGCCGCCGCTGGGCTGAAGCGCCACCTCGGCACCTGAAAGCACAGCTATGACTATTTCTTCTCCCCGCCCTAAGACGAAGGCTCAGCGTAGGGTCGTTGACCACGCGAATAGCCGCCGTTCAATCGCGTCCTGGGTCATGTGGGATGTTGGTTCGTCGAGCTTCGACTCGATTATGACGACCTTCATATTCACCGTGTACCTGACCAGCAGCTACTTCGGCACTCCCGAAGAGACCTCCTCGGCGCTGTCTTTGGGTCTGACTATCGCCGGTTTCCTGATTGCTATCCTGGCGCCGGTGACCGGTCAGCGTAACGATAAGTCCGGCCGCGGTATCTTCTGGCTCGGCGTGAACACGCTACTGCTAGTCGGTTCGATGGCGGCGTGCTTCTTCGTGGCCCCCACCCCGCAGTACCTGTGGCTGGGTGTCACCCTGATTTCTGCGGCGAGTGTGTTCAGCGAGTTCGCGTACGTGAACTATAACGCCGTGCTGCCGCGTATCTCCCACCCGGAGAATATCGGCAAGATTTCGGGCGCCGGATGGGCTGCCGGCTACATTGGCGGCATCCTGGCGCTGGCTGTGGTGCTGTGGGGTTTTGTGCTTACCCCCGAGGTGCTCGGCCTGACCACCGAGAACGCCCTGAATATCCGTGCGGTCGCACTGTTCGCCGCCGCCTGGTGCCTCTTCTTCTGCGTGCCGCTGCTGGTTCGTATGCGCACCCGCGAGCGCTTCCTGCCGGAGGTGCTACCCACCCGCGAGCTGCGTTTCCTGGAGCTGGGCCTGGAGCGTTTCTCCCCGGCTCGTCAGGGCGGTCTGCTCGCCTCCTACAAGGCGCTGTGGCGCACGATTCGTCGCCTGAAGATGACCTCCCCGCAGACCCTGTGGTTCCTGATCGCTTCGGCAGTGTTCCGTGATGGTCTGTCCGGTATTTTTACGTTCGGCGGTATTCTCGCGGCGGGCACGTTCGGTTTCAGCACCTCCGAGGTGATTCTGTTCGGTATTGCCGGTAGCGCTGTCGCCGCGGCTGGCGCGATCCTGGGCGGCTACCTGGATGACTACCTGGGCCCAAAGGCGATTATTGTTATCTCGCTGGTCGGCATTATCTTGGCGGCTACCCCGCTGCTGTTCTTCCCTCAGCCTGGCGTGTTCTGGGTATGCGCCCTGCTGCTGTGCCTGTTCGTGGGCCCGGCACAGTCGGCGTCCCGCACCTTCTTGGCTCGCCTTGCCGAGCCCGGCACCGAGGGTGAGCTGTTCGGTCTGTACTCGACCACCGGTCGTGCCACGAGCTTCCTGGCGCCGATGCTGTTCGGTCTGTGCGTGAGCATCATGGGCGCGCAGATTTGGGGTGTGCTCGGTATTCTGATCGTTGTGGTGGCGGGTTTGCTCCTGCTGCTGCCGGTGAAGGCGCCCGGTGCGCTACGTGTGCGGGCGGCTCGCCGCGAGCAGAAGCGTGAACAGAAGCACCGCGACAAGGCAGCCCGGTAAGGCGTCACGGGGCTAAGCGTCCAGCAAACCCCGCAAATGCAACCCCACAAACGTAAAAGGAGGGGCGGGTAGAAAATCATCTTCTACCCGCCCCTCCTTCGTGCTTAAGCAGCGCCCATCAAGCGGAGCTCAGCGAGCCGCGCCTGATAGACGCGCCAGAGAGCCGCAGTGGCTAGTCCTCCACCACGTCGTCCTCATCATCAGAGACAGCGTCCTCAGAGGAATCCAGCGCAATCTGCTGTTCCTCCTCATCCAGAACCTCATCGCTAGTCAGCTGAGCCCAGGTCGCGTCGTCAATCAGCGGATCATCAATCACACGGACCCACAGCATCGAACCAGCCGCCAGGGCGCTCAGGTTCTCGTCATACGCCTCCGCAGGCAGACCCTCAAAGATCTCAGCCAAACGCGCAAACAAGTCATCGTACGAAATGTCGCCCTCAGCCTGTAGCCAGCACTCAGCCGCAAAATCAGACAGCTCATTCAGCTCAGTGTCACACAGCAGCAAGAACGGGCCGTCCTCACCCACACGCACACCCGAAGTACCCGGCATACGAGAAACCGCAATCGTACCGTTCAAGAACACACCCGGCAGGTGATCCTCAGCCGTGTACTTCTCCAGCTTCTCAACCTCATCAGCATTCGGCAGCTCACCACCATTCAGCAGATCCTGAACCAGCGGCAGAGTATCCTCAATCTCCGAGTACACCAGGCGCCACACGCCACCGCAACGCTCCACCAGCTTAGCCAGCGACACAACACCCTCAGGGTGACGCGCCAGACCCGAGCTCTGCTCACTCAAGAACACCAGAGCCTCATGCAGCGGAACACGCTCAAAATACGGCTCAGAAGCCGACTCATCACGAGAAATGAACACAATACGCGACAGCTCATAGCTGAGGTCATCACGATCAACCACATTCAGGCCCAAATCCACCGGGTTCTGCTGATCCTTCGGCGCATTCGGGTCAACAATCACAGACAGCGGCTTCGGATACGGCGACACAACACCCTCATCCGAAATAATCGCAGTCTCATCCGTCAGATACGCAAACTTCGAACCCAAGAAACGCGACGCAGTCGTCTTACCGCTACCAGAAACACCCACCAGCGCCACAGCACGCTTCGACTCAGGGTCACCAATAACAGCCGCATGCAACATCACACCGCGACCAACCAGCTGCTCAATCATCGCCAACGTAATACGGCTCGTCAGATCCTGCATACCCGAATCATCATCAGCCACACGCAACGTCGAAACCTTATCAAACGAACCCATCAACGGATTCGCCAAATCCATCACCGACTCATCAGTCGGCGCATGAACCAGCATCACCTGATCAGAACGAGACAACGAAGCATACGCCTCATCAGGAGTCTCAAAAAACTCCGGAGCAAGAGGCTCCCACGCCTTCTTAAAACGCTCCACAAAAGAGTCCGACATATCGATCAGATACAAAGAAACTTCCGCGCCAGCAACACGCAGAACAACAGGCTTCAGATTCATCAAAAATCCTTAGAGAGTGAGAGATAAAAACCCGCACGCGAGTGAACGCACGAGCACAACAGGCGGAAAAACCGCCCAACGCGGGCGCACAAACACACAGCCTGCACGCCCGCACCCCAAAGCGGGAAAGACTAAGACTCCACAGAACCATCCGTCGGAATCATCGTCTGATGAAAATTCAAATAACTACGCGAAGCAGTCGGGCCACGCTGACCCTGGTAACGGTTACCATACGCACCAGAACCATACGGATGCTCAGTCGGGCTACTCAAACGGAAGAAACACAACTGACCAACCTTAGAACCCGGCCACAACATAATCGGCAGAGTGGCCATATTCGACAGTTCCAGCGTCACGTGACCCGAAAAACCGGGGTCGATAAAACCAGCCGTCGAGTGGGTCAGCAGGCCCAGACGACCCAGCGAGGACTTACCCTCCAGGCGGGCGGCCACGTCATCGGGCAGGGTCACCTTCTCATACGTAGAACCCAACACAAACTCACCCGGATGCAGAATAAACGGCTCATCAGGAGCCACCTCAACCAGGCGCGTCAAATCCTCCTGCGGCTGAGAAGGATCAATATGCGGGTACTTGTGGTTATCGAACAGACGGAAGAAACGATCAATCCTCACGTCCACACTTGCAGGCTGAATCATCGACTCATCGAACGGTTCAAGAACGATGCGCCCATCAGCAATCTCTTGACGAATATCGCGATCTGAAATAAGCACGCTTAAAGGATACCTGGCAAACACCACCCACGTGCAGGCATCCACCAGCCCCAGCACACAGGCCTACATCACATTTCAACCCCGGTCGCACCGCCGACAAATGCCGCAACACATTTCACCCCCGGCAAGCAGACGCGATACACTGAAAAAGATGCGGCTGTAGCTCAATGGTAGAGCGCACGCTTCCCAAGCCTGATACGCGGGTTCGATTCCCGTCAGCCGCTCCAAAAGCCCCGGACTTCGTCGCGGGGCTTTTTCCGCGTCTGAAGCGGGAATCGCTTCCAGGAGGAAATACATTCCCTCGCGCGCTCGGGATTTCCGCCTTCCAGCCCGTCAGCCGCTCCAATAGAACGTCACTCTGAATACAAAGGTTTCCGGCCCTGCCGGGAAGTGTCCGGGGTGGCGTTATCAACTTACCTGTCGTAGTTCCGCCGTGAGTCTATTACTTCCTGTGCTGCGAAAGTAGCGTTCAGTGCTCATGGAAAGCCGCAGTACACTGAGGCGTGCAGGATAGCTTCCTGAATTTCCTCTTCGGAAATCCCGACATTGAGTGCCGCTCCAACATGAACTTTAAGTTGAGGTTCGCATCCGCCTAATGCAGTCAATACGCCAATGGTTACTAGCTGGCGACTGCGTGCATCCAGACCGGGCCTATCGTAAATATCCCCGAAAGCAAATGCGGCGATGTGGTGTCCTAAAGCAGGGTTTGACGTGGAAAGTGATTCGATAACACTCTGACCAGCATCTCCGTCGATACGGGAGAGAACCTGCAATCCAAGATCACGACGTCGCTGATTATCGGCGGAATCAATATCGTACTGATCACTCATTGTGGACGGGAACCTTTCTGATACATTGCTATCTTGAATTCGGTAGCTGCCAGCGATAACTGAAAATCCTCTATTCGTTGCCGAAGGATGTCGCGATGCTCCAGCATCAAATCAAGACGCTCCTGAACTGTTTCTGCACCTTGTTCAACCAAGGAGATGTAATGCTGGAGTTGGGCAATCGACATTCCAGAGACCCGCATTCGGGTAATAAAAACCAAACGCCGTACAGCCGCAGCATCGTAAAGCCGATAGCCGGATGCATCGCGTCCTACTTTCACCAGCCCTGCACGTTCGTAATAGCGCAGCGCATGTGCGCTGATTCCCAAATACTCGGCAGTGGTAGCGATATCCCACTGAGTGTTCTCGTCATCTCTGATCAGGTCGCGCAATGCCGCAGTATTTAGCCCTCCGGGTGGATCGATCGCGAGCCTAAGGGCTTGCTCTAACCGTTCTTCCAACATGTCAATTACACTAAACCTTTGAGTGCGCTCGAAGGCAAACTGCTATGGTGCTTCACGTTCTATGACCTGGGATAGGTGTGGCTGATGTTGGCAAGGTAGCCGTTCAGGAACGGTACGGTAGCGTTTGGTCAAGTCCTGTGGAGTGGTGTAATCGTTTTGTGTCCTTCGGGTTGGGTTGGGTTATGCGCTGAGTTGGAGTGGGGTGTCCTCCTGTTGGGTGGGTTGGGGTGTGAGTCGTGATTTGGTGAGGATGTCGAGGCTGAGGTAGCGTCGGCCTTCGGCCCATTCGTCGTTTTGTTCGGCTAGGACGGCTCCGACCAGGCGGATGATGGCCTGGCGGTTGGGGAAGAAGACCTGGTCCGTGTCCACCATCAACTCGATCCTGTGCAACGAAAAATACAAGGGCGACGCCCTGCTACAGAAAACCTTCACCGTGGACTTCCTAACCAAAACCACCAAACGCAACGAAGGAGAAATACCCCAGTACTACGTGACCGGCAACCACGAGCCCATCAACGCCCTCATCCGCTCTGCAGCCAATACCGACTTCAGCCCTGACGCCTTCGAGGCTGACCATGCCAGGCTTGAAGCCGACTACCAGCACCCCCTCGACACAGTCGAGTCCCTCGAAAAACAACTACACGAACTCGAGGCCAAACGCGCGGCCATCACCGTGTTCCACCAATACCGCAGTGAGAACCCCGCAATTAGCTACACGCCCGAAGCCTGGCGAGCCCTCGTTGACCATGCCACCATCCACCCTGACGGCACAATCACCATCACGTTCAACGACGGATGAGTCTGTAGTTCGGCTGCTCCCCTTGGTCCCAGGTGTACATGACCTCGGGCTTCCCTATCTTCGCAGTCAATCTGCCTTAACGCCCATCATCATGTATGCCATCCAGGTCTACCGTCGATATCCTCCTCACAATTGGAACCAGTGACATTTCTGCAGGGTTGACAAACAGAGAAAGTATGAGTATGTTTATAAACATGCCTACAAAGAATATTTACGTCTCAGAAGCGGATATGGAACTATTTGAACGAGCTGCGCAGCATGCGGAAAGTGTTTCAGCGGCTGTCGTCCAAGCGCTTCAGGACTATTTGACCAACCGACATAACACTGAAAAAGGTTACGGAAGAATAGAACTAGCGCTCTACGAAAACGGCTCGCGGAGGAAGGTGGTGTTTTACGGCCGAGAGATAGTCCGTGTTGAACGCCCGGCGGATGGCGGCGTCCAAATTAATACAATTTACGAAACAGCAAAAGGGCAGCTCGCTGTTGCAACAAAAGTCCGCAGGCTTTTACCTGATGAGGCTAAAGGGAACTACCGAATCTGGAATCATCCTGAGACCTGGTCGCGAGAGTTCTGGTTAATAGGTGACAAAACGCTAGAGGTATATCCAGATATTGCACAGCTGGAGTTGGCGGATGCGTACTTGGCTGAACAATGTAAATCCGCGCTTTCAGCAAAACCCTACGAGGTATTGGATATTTAACATGCAAGGAATTGAAAATGGCGGCCCCCTCCTTTTGAAACTGGACACGCGGTCACCTGACAGGGCATCGCTTAGTCGGTCGGCTGCGCGGCTCGGCCAGCGACAGGACTTACTCGACCGCTGACGGCGAACCGAGTGAGGCACTTGAGGGAGGGCGTCGTGAGGTTGCTCGTCACCTCGGTACATCGGACAAAGTGCGTCATTACTTCCGGGTTATCGGGGAAAATCACCAAAGCATCCCCCATTCAGACGTACTTTGTCCGCGAAAGCCGCGGACACACGGAGGCCAATATAGAACCCGGGTAGACCAGACACAGAAATGCCCGCGAGCGCGGGGCTCGCGGTGCTTGCTGAGATTACGCGCCGCCCGAATGAGCGAAATGCCCGCGAGCGCGGGGCTCGCGGGCATAAAGCGTCCGAAGCCTGGCGAGCCCTCGTTGACCATGCCACCATCCACCTGACGGAACAATCGCTATCGCGTTCAACGACGGCACGAGCCTGTAGAACGAACGTATCTACAGCCTCAGGTACATGTGACCTGAGGCTTCGTCGTTCTCGCTAATGTCTTGCACCCACCCGCCCTCAGCCTGCACCCACCCCGGGTTTTGTATCCATCGTGACCGCCTTGGGTCCACAAGCCTTCTACCCTACGGTAGGAGGCTTTTTATTTTGAGTTAAGGTTGAGCGGGTAGAGGCGGTATGTTCCTTGATCCTGCAGGGAACCCGTCCTCGCTCCGCTTCGGACACCCTGATGTCGCGACGGAACATACCGGCCTCTCCCCATGCCCTTTCTCTTCTCCCTTCCCTGTGGTGCGAGGTAGGGTGCGGATTGTGCGGCCGGGAATGAACCGCGGGCTGCTCGGCTTGGGAAGAGTGTACGCGGAAGCGGGGGGGGGGAATACTGGAGTGAGGTACCGCAGACAGCTCGCCAAGAATGAACGTTGGGTTGAGGGCATTGCGGTGACTCCGTATGGGAGGTCAAGGCGCCTACCTGAGGGCTCGCGGCAAGAGGGTTTCAGCACGACCATGCGAGCGCGCACGGCCCAGCTATACCTTCCTGAAGCGACATCAGGGTGCCCGAGCTCTGCGAGGGCGGGTGCCCCTGTAGGAGCGAAGGAAGTGTATAGCGGGCCAAGCGCACACACCTCAAAACGCTTGAAGGATGTTCAACTCACCACACAGTTGTGCTAACCTAACCACAGAAATTCGAAGAGAGAATTTCTCAAAAACATCTACTCGACGACGAATCGTAGACCCGCATGACCCGCGAAACGCACCCCTACACCACCCCCGCACGCCCCCTCGACCTGAACCTCTACCTCGTCACAGGCGACAACCCCCTCGAAACCGTCCGGGCAGCCAAACACGCCACCTGCATCCAAGTCAGGTCCAAGCCCATCAGCGCGCGCGAGCTCTACCAGCTCACCGAAGCTATCGCCGGCATCATCCAGCCGCACCAGACGCTCCTCGTCGACGACCGTGTTGATGTTGCCCTCGCGTTGCGTGCCCGCGGCGTGCGCGTTGACGGCGTGCACATCGGTCAAGACGACCTGCCCGTAGCTGACGCCCGCGCTCTCCTCGGCGCCGACGCGATCATCGGTCTGACCACCGGCACCCGGCAGCTCGTCGAAGAGTCCAACAAGATCGCGCACCTGATCGACTACATTGGCACCGGGCCGTTCCGCCCCAGCCCCACCAAGCAGTCCAACCGCCCGCCCCTCGGCATTGAGGGGCTCCGCGAACTTGCCGAACTGTCCGCCGTACCGACCGTAGCTATCGGCGACATCACCCCCGAAGATTGCCCCGCCATCCGCACCACCGGAGTTGCCGGAATCGCCATGGTCCGCGCCTTCGTCGACAACCCCGCCCTGAAGGCATAGCCATGACCATCACCATCATTGGCGGCGGAATCATTGGCCTCACCACCGCGTTTGAGCTCACCGAACGCGGCGAAAGTGTGCACCTCATCGACGCCGAAACCAGCGACTACGGCACCGCCGACGACGGCACGGCGCTCTACCCCGCAGCCAGCCACTACGCCGGCGGTATGCTCGCGCCCATCGCAGAAGTGCAATTCCAGCAGGACGCGCTCTTCCCGCTCATGACCGCCAGCGCCGACGCCTACCCCTCCCTCATGGAAAGGCTCAGCCGCGCCACCGATTTGCCCACCGGCTACGACATCACCGGCACGCTCATTGTCGCAGCCGACCGCGCCGACGCCGAGTACCTGCAACGCACTCGCGCCTACTACCGGGATATGAACCGCCCAGCAGATGCCGTCACCCCCACGCAGGCGCGCGCCCTCGAACCGCTCCTGGCACCGCGTATTGCCGGTGCCGTGAGCATCCCCAGCGACCATCAGCTGCACCCGCGGCTCATGAGGCGCGCCCTCAAAGACGCCCTCACCCGCCGCGGCGTCATCTTCAGCACCGAACGGGTCACCGACCCGGACGCGGGCGACATTATCTGCACTGGACTAGGGGCAACACTGCACGGGGACTACCCGCTACGCCCCGTCTACGGGGACATTCTGCGTCTGCGCGCCCCGCGCCCCGTCCTCAAGCATGTGGTGCGCGGCTACGTAAACTCCCGCCCCGTCTACCTCATCCCCCGCCCTGACGGGGAGCTGTGCATCGGCGCAACCAGCCGCGAAGACCACCGCACGCTGCCCGCCATTGACGGCGTACACCAGCTGCTACGTGACGCGATCCGCCTGGTGCCTGCCGTTGAAGAGTGCGAGCTTCTGGAGGCGAACGTCGGCGCCCGCCCCGGAACACCGGACGACCTGCCCATCTTCGGGCACCGCACTCGCGCCGACGGCACCCGCCAGCTCGTGTCCACGGGCTATTTCCGCCACGGTATTCTGCTTGCCGCACTCGCCGGCAAGGTCGGCGCGGAGGTCGCCTGCGGGGCTGAGATTCCGCCCATCATGCAGGCGTGCGACCCGGCACGATTCACCCACTAAACACAGTCCCCGCCGGATGCACCCGGCGCCCTCACGAAAGGATTTCGCATGATCATCACCTACAACGGCGAGCCGCTAACCACCAACGCCCCCACCGTATTTGACCTTGTCATGGACCAGTTTGGTACCGAGGCGGGCGTGGCGGTAGCCCTGAACCGCAGTATTGTGCCGCGTTCCACGTGGCTGGATGTGCCGCTGCATGAGGGCGACAGGGTGGATGCCCTCACCGCCGTTCAGGGTGGCTAATACCCCTCCATAAAAAGAATATACGTTCTACATATTGGGTGGGTGTGTACGCCATACACACCCACCGCATCGTTCCCACAGAGGAGAACTCATGAGCCTCACACCGCTCACCATCGGTGACCGCACCTTCACTTCCCGCCTCATTATGGGTTCCGGAGGCGCAACCAGCATGGACCTGCTCGAGCAGGCGCTCATCGCCTCCGGCACCGAAATGACGACCGTTGCTATGCGCCGTCACGCCGCAGGCACCCCCATTTTTCCGCTTCTGCAGAAGCTCAATATTGCGCCGCTGCCCAATACCGCCGGGTGCCGCACCGCAGCTGATGCGGTGATGACCGCAATGCTTGCCCGTGAGGCGCTGGGCACGTCCTGGGTGAAGGTCGAGATTATCCACGACGAAGACACCCTGCTGCCGGACACCGTGGAGCTGCTGAGCGCTTGCGAGCAGCTGGTCGCGGAGGATTTCACGGTACTCGCGTACACCTCTGACGACCCGGTGGCTGCCGCTCGTCTGGAGGATGCGGGCGTTGCCGCGGTTATGCCCTTGGGCGCGCCGATTGGTACCGGTCTGGGCATTTTGAACCCGCACAATATTGAGCTGATTGCTTCCCGCGCGCAGGTTCCGGTGGTTCTGGATGCCGGCGTGGGTACCGCTTCGGATGCGGCCTTGGCGATGGAGCTGGGTTGTGATGCGGTGTTGTTGGCGTCTGCGGTGAATCGTGCTGAGAATCCGGTGGCGATGGCTCAGGCAATGAAGTTTGCGGTGCAGGCGGGCGCGTTGGCGCGTGAGGCGGGCCGTATTCCGGTGCGTGAGCACGCGAAGGCGTCGTCGCCGTCGGAGGGTTTCGTCTCGTGGATGTAAACCTCACCCCTACCCCGGTGAATCCGGAGCATGCGCGTTTGGATCGCGAGCGCACGGACCGTCAGCGTCGCCTGCCGGGCTTTGATCAGGATGCGGTGGCGGCGGCACGCGTGTTGGTGATTGGTGCTGGTGGTTTGGGTTGTCCGGTGGTGCAGGCGTTGGCGGCGGCTGGTGTGGGGTATCTGCATATTGTGGATTCTGATTCGGTGGAGTTGTCGAATATTCAGCGTCAGCCGCTTTTTGGTGTGTCTGATGTGGGGGAGCCAAAGGCGGAGGTTGCGGCGCGCCGTGCCTTGGAGTTGTGCCCGTCGTTGACGGTTGAGACGTCGGTGCGGCATGTGGATGCGTCCTGGATTTTGGATCTTTTCGCCGCATCGGCACCGGATTGTGTGGTGGATTGTACGGATACCTTTGCGTCGAAGTATCTGATTGCGGATGCTGCGCAGGTTGCGGGTCTGCCGCTGGTGTGGGGCACGGTTTTGCGTTTTGGCGGTTCGGTGAGTCTTTTTGAGCCGGATGGCGCGCATTTGCGTGATATTTTTCCGACGATTCCGCAGACGGTGGAGTCGTGTGCGCTTGCCGGGGTGTTGGGTGCGACGACGGCTGTGGTTGGTTCGCTGATGGCTACGGAGGTGCTTAAGCATGTGAGTGGTTTGCCGACGGCTGCGGGCTCTCTGCTGACGTATGATGCCTTGTCGGGTACGTGTACGTCGTTTGGGGCGGTGCCGGATCCGGCGCGTGTGGTGCCGGTGGATTTGTCGGCGCATGAGGTCCCGCAGGTTCTGCTGGATGTGCGTGAGACGCCCGAGCGTGAGGAGTCGGTGAAGCATGAGGGTTCGCTGCATGTGCCGCTGTCGCGGCTGAGCGACGCTGAGGGGTCCCTGCTGCCGGCAACCGACGTGCCCGCGGAGTTGCTGAGCCTGTTTGAGTCGGTGCGTGATCAGCGCGTGGGCGTTTTCTGCGCCTCGGGTGCGCGAGCGGAGCGCTTTGTGCAGGCGTACGAGGAGCTGGCGGGCGAGTACGGGGTGCGACTGACGGCGATTTAGGGAACCACCGGCGTAGCTATCCCTTCCGGAAGCGACATCAGGGTGTCCGAGCTCTGCGAGGACGGGTCCCCTGCAGAAGCGGAGGAAGGGCATAGCGCGCCTAACCGTAAGGAAAGCGGTATCGCCCGTAGTGACATCAGGGTGCCCGAAGCGAAGCGAGGGCGGGTTCCCTGTAGGAACGAGGGCGCATACCGCTTTCCGCTTAACTCGTAGAGCTTAACTTGTAGAGCCAGACCCCCATGTGCAGGGCGTAAAATCGTGTATAACACGGCGGCACGTCGCGCGGTTTGTTCTGCCCAAAAACTGCCGCTGCCGCATCCTGTTTTCGCACACTCACTCTAGGAGTTTTATGCTCACCGTCTCTACTGTGCCGCTTGTTTTGTGTACGGCACTTGTTGCGTTGACTTTGTTGATTAGCGGTATTGCTAAGGCGAAGGACCCGCAGAGTACCGTGACCGGTATTCAGAATCTTGGTTTGGAGAAGATCGCGCCGACTCGTGCGGTGTCGCTGATTTTGCCGTGGTTTGAAATCGCTCTAGCCGCCGTTCTGCTGCTGTCGCCGGTGCGTTTGCCTGTTGTGATTGCTTCGGGTTTGGCGTTGATTCTGATGCTGTTCTATACGGTGGTGATTGCGCGTGCACTGGCGACGGGTCGTACTGCTGGTTGTAATTGTTTCGGTTCTGAGTCGAATGCGCCGGTGAGCCGCTACACGCTGGTCCGTAATATTGCGCTGCTGTTGGCGGCGGCTGGTGCGCATGCGAGCGCGTTGAGGGGCGGCACGGGTGTTGTGTCGACTCTGCTGGGTCTGGGTAATAGCGGCTGGACTTGGGTTTTTGGTGCGGCGCTGATTGCTGTGACGTTGGAGGCTGTTCGCCGCGGTGACGCTTTGGCGCAGCCGGAGCCGCAGGCTGAGGTGATTTTGCCGGAGCCTGTGTATGACGAGAATGGCGAGGAGCAGTATGTTCGCATGCCGATTCCGCATGCGGCGCTGTATCTGGAGAATGGTCGTCACACGAATTTGCGTGCGTTGGCTAAGAATCAGGCGCGTGTGCTGGTGTTTGTGTCGGCGACGTGTGTTGGTTGTGTGAAGTTTTTGAAGACGATGGCTTCGTGGCAGGAGCGTCTGCCGCAGGTGGCGTTGCATCCGGTGTATTCGAGTCTGGAGTCGTTGCAGACTTCGCGTAATGCGGGTACGTTGCCGGAGGGTTTGACTCCGCTGATTGACCGTGAGGCTGGTGCGCGCGCGAATTTTGGTAATGGTGTGCCGTTGGCTGTGGTTTTGGGGGCTGATGGTCTGCTTGCTGGCGGCCCGGTGGCTGGTAAGGAAGAGGTTGAGGGGCTGCTGACCGATATTGAGGAGCAGTTCGCTGAGGCTGCTCGTCTGGCTGAGGAGGAGCGTCAGGAGCAGATGCGTAAGGCGATTGCTGAGGGTACGTCGAATACTGGCGGCGACCACCTCTAACCGCTCCCCTGTAGCTTCTCTGTAGCTTCTCTGTAGCGCTTCTGCCTTTCGCGTTGCCCCGATAGCCCCGTCCGGCTCTTAGTCTGTCCTTACCGGTAGACGCCGGGTGGGGCTATGCTAGAACGTAGCGCACACACCGCTTATATGCCGCGGTCACCGTGCCTGGTGGCGGCTGGCGCATCCTCAACCCTGTCTAAGGAGTTTTTATGGCAATGATGAGTTTCAACGCTCCGGCTGAGCGTGAGAAGTCGCTGTGGTTGGTCCGCAAGGAGAGTAACCCGAATCATTCTCAGTGGTACATTGACCGTTTTAAGGCGATGGAGGCTGAGGGTAATGATATGGCGGGTGAGTCTCGTCTGTTGGATGCTATGGCTTCTCGCGGTGCGAAGATTCTTGATGCGGGTTCCGGTCCCGGTCGTGTGGGTAAGCAGCTGCACGCGCTGGGTCACCGTGTGACGGGTGTTGATATTGATCCTGAGCTGATTGAGGAGGCGCGCCGCGTCTGCCCGGATGCTACGTGGATTACTGCCGATTTGGTGGATTTGCCGGAGGTGCTGGGCATTGAGGGTGACGCTACTGCGGAGAATGGTTTTGAGCTGCTGGTGTGTGCGGGTAATGTGATGGGTTTCTTGGCCCGTTCGACTCGTAAGCCGGTGGTTGAGAATTTCCGTCGCGTGTTGGCGCCGGGTGGCCGTGCGGTGGTTGGTTATGGTTCGGGTCCGGGCCGTGATTATGCGTTTGACCAGTTCCTCGCTGATGCCCGCGAGGTTGGCTTGAACGTGGATAACACGTACTCTTCGTGGCAGTTGCACCCGTTTGTGGAGGGTTCTTCGGAGTTTTTGGTGGCGGTTCTGTCGCGCCCGGCGAGCTAGGTTCGCTTCTCAAGCTCGCCCGCAATGCGTCTTGAGCTAGCGCGTAATGCGTCTTGAGTTAGGCATGCAAAAGGCCCGGCGCCTGCCCCGTGTGGGGTGGGTGCCGGGCCTTTGCGCGTTCTGAAGATGCGCATCCGAAAAGAAGCACCGATAAGGGGGGTGTTCTAGTGGATGAGGTAGATGGTGCGGGCGAGTTCTTCGGGCATGAAGGATGCTGCGAAGAGGATTGCCACGATGATGACGGCGAGTGCGGTCATGAGGCTGGAGCGCCAGCCGGGGTGCAGTTCGTTGAAGGTGATGAGTCCCTTGTGTTCTTTGTCCATGTTGACCACGTTGATCTGCTTGTAGATGGTGGTCTGGGCGGAGAGCCTGGAGGAGACTTCTCGCATGGTTTTGCCGTCCCAGACGCGGCCGTCGATGCGCATGAGCTGTTTGCCGTCTTTGTCAACGGCCCACATGGCGGGGAAGCTGCGGTAGCGTAGGCGGCCGGCGACGGTTTTGAGTTTCTGGCCGTAGGCTTTTTTGGGGTAGAGCTTTTCGACGAAGATGGTGTGGTCGATGTTTTCCAGGGGTACGGCGAACCAGCCGAAGGTGCGTGCGCGGAGCACGTGGGTTTTGGTGATGACGATGATGGTGGGTTTGAGGACTGAGTAGAGGTTGACGCCTGCGATGGTGCCGATGAGCAGTACGAGGATGGTGTACGGCAGGGCGGGTCGCTTGTAGAGGATGAAGGCGAGCGCGGCGAGGAGCACGATGGTGCCGGGGAGTGCCGCTTCGATGCGCCTGCCGTAGGAGCGCATGCGGGGGTGGAATAGTTCGTTGACTTCGCCGTATTTGGCGGGGACTTCGTGAGCGCGTTCTGCCATATACACAACTTTAGTGTGTGCGGTGCGTGAAACCTAGCGGACTACCTGCGTTACTCTGGTTCTATGCGTAATTTTTCTCCCGTGGAGCGGGTCCTGGCGATGTGGATGGTCGGTGTTGTGGTGGCGGTTTCTGTGGCTGCTGCGGCGCTGATTATGACGAATAAGTTGGTGTATGGTCCGACGGGTCAGGTACGGGAGTATTTTCATGCGTTGCGTACGGGTAATGGTTCGTATGCGCGTGGTTTGTTGGGTGCGCAGATTCCTGAGGGTGACGCGTCGCTGCTGGATGGGGATGCTTTGAGGCGTTCGGTGTCTTCGTTGGGTGAGGTGTCGTATGAGGTGGTGGAGACTAGCGCCGATGGTGAGCATGCGACGGTGCGTGCGTCCTATACGTTGGAGGGTTCGCGGCAGCATACGGATTTTCGTTTGCACCGTTCGGGCACGCATTGGGGCTTTTTTGATAAGTGGGCTATTGATGAGGCGTCTTTGCCGTCGGTGAAGGTGAATATTCAGGGTGTGGAGGCTGCGACGATTAATAACCGTAAGGTTGCGGTGGATGATGGGGCGGCGTCGTTCCCGGTGTTTTATCCGGGTGTGTATGCGGTGTCGTATGATTCGACGGTTTATACGGCGCAGAAGGTGAATGAGGTGGTGACTGCGCAGGATGCGAATCATTCGGTGCGTATGGAGTTGAAGCCGAGTGATAACGCGTTGTCGTCGGTGAAGGAGCAAGTGCAGGAGCATTTGAAGAAGTGCACGCAGCAGAGCACTCTTTATCCTGGTGGGTGCCCTTTTGAGTATGCGTTTACGGGTCGTGTGGATTCTGAGGTGAAGTGGTCTGTGGTGAAGGTGGCGGATCCGCAGGTGAGTGTGAGTTCGGCGGGTGTGTGGTCGTTGAAGCCGATGTCGGGTACGGCGAAGGTGTCGTTTACTCAGTTGGATTTGTATACGGGTGCGCGTTCGCAGGTGCAGAAGGAGATTCCGTTTACGTTGAAGGCGTCGGTGGAGGCGGATGCGAAGGCGGTCCGAGTCTCCTTCTAGGAACGAACAACGAGAGCCAGTATGCTCTGAACGCGACATCAGGGCGGCACAGTAGAAAAGGGCCGGTGTTATCCGTAGCGACATCAGGGTGTCCGAGCGAAGCGAGGACGGGTGCCCCTGTAGGAGCGAGGATGACCCGACCCTTTCACATACCAGCCGCTCTGAAACCACAAACATTCTGAAGACAACAAGGAACCGGTACTATCCGCAGCGGTATCAGGGCGGCACAACAGAAATAGGGTCAGTATTATCCGTAGCGACATCAGGGTACCCGAGCGAAGCGAGGGCGGGTTCCCTGTAGGAGCGAGGATAATACTGACCCTTGATTCTTTTATAGATTCCTAGTTAATACCGCGCAGGTCGAGGACGAGTTCGCTTTCGTCTGCCTCGTCACCGGTCACGACGACGGGAATACCCCAGTCCTGCTGGTAGAGGTGGCATGCTGCGTGTTCGGGGATGTCACCGCCGGGGGTGCCGTCGCAGGCGGCGGCACGAGCAGTAATGTGCAGGACTGCCTCGGTGATTTCGGGGTTGAGCACGAGGGTGCGGGTCAGTCCGGTGGAGGTGCCGGCGCCTTCCAGGATGAAGTTCTCGGGGGTGGATGAGATCTTCAGCTGGGTGGGGTCGCCCCAGCGGGTGTCGAGCTTCTGGCCGGTGGGCACGGTGAATCGTGAGGTGAATTCGAGGGTGCCGCCGGTGAGCTTGGTGGAGGGGCGTGCGGTGGTGATGGCGCCTTCGTCGACGTGCTGTGCCTTGGCGGGGATGGAGGCGCGTACGAGCTGGTGGGCGTTGGTTTCGACGATGATGAGGCGCGGTTCTTCGCCGGGTACTTCTTCGACGAGCAGGTCGGAGGGTTCGTCGAGGCCGCGTTCGAGGGTGCCGAGGGTGCCGGTTGCGGGGTCCCAGCGGCGGATGGCGCCGTTGTAGGTGTCTGCGACTGCGATGGATCCGTCGGGCAGTTCGGTCAGGCCGAGGGGGTGCTGCATGCGGGCGGTGTCGGAGTCGCCGTCGACGAAGCCGAAGTCGAATAGGCCCTTGCCGACGGCGGAGGTGACCTGTACGCCGTCTTCGGTGAAGGTGACGTGGCGCAGGCCGCTGGTTTCGGAGCATGCGACCCAGAGGCTGCCGTCGCGGGCTTCGATGATGCCGGAGGGCTGAGCGAACCATGCGTCGGCGGCAGGTCCGTCGGCGAGTCCTTCGACGCCGGAGCCTGCGAAGATGCTGACGATGCCGTTGATGGGGTCGTAGCCGAAGAGCTGGTGGGTGCCTGCCATGGCGATGATGAACTGGCCGGCTTCGCGGGAGTAGACGGCGTCCCAGGGCGAGGAGAGCGCGATTTCGGTGGCGGGTACGCCGGCGGGGATGTGGTTGGGGTCGCCGGTGATGGCGTTGTCGCCGTCGATGACGCGCTGCACGCCGTTACCTGCGAGGGTGCGTACTTCGCCGGTGCTCAGGTTGAGAGAGCGCAGGCGGTGGTTGACGGTGTCAGCTACCAGCACGTCGTAGCCGAGCTGTTCGCGCAGGTTTTCGGGTACGAGGGCGAGGCCGGCGGGTTCGTTGAAGCGTGCTTCGGTGCCGGTGCCGTCGACGTGGCCCTTGACGGGGTGGTTGATGGGGTCGTCGCCGCCGCCGTAGGTGTTGATGACGGTGTTGAGGTCGGCTGCTACCTGCAGGATGCGGTGGCGTGCGCTGTCTGCGACGAGGTAGGTGCGTTCGCGGTTGCCGAAGAGGTTTGCGGGGCCGAATTCGGCGGGCAGTTCGATGGCTTTGCCGGGGAAGGCGTAGGTGCCGGCTGCCTTGGGGCGGGGCACGTAGGGGCCGTCGCCGCGGTGCAGGGTGCCTTTCGCTTCGTGTTCTGCGACGAGTTCGCGTACGAGGGAGGTGAGGCCCTGTACGTGGCCTTCGCCGGAGAGGTGTGCGACGATGTAGCCTTCGGGGTCGACGACGACGAGGGTGGGCCATGCGCGGGCGGTGTATGCCTGCCAGGTGGTCAGTTCGGGGTCGTCGAGTACGGGGTGGGTGATGTGGTAGCGGTCGACGGCTGCGGCGAGCGCTACGGGGTCTGCTTCGTGTTCGAATTTGGGGCTGTGGACGCCGACGGTGACGAGTACGTCGGAGAATTCTTCTTCGAGGGGGCGTAGTTCGTCGAGGACGTGCAGGCAGTTGATGCAGCAGAGGGTCCAGAAGTCGAGAATAACGATTTTGCCGCGAAGATCCTGCAGGGTGAGGTTTTTGTCGCCGGTGTTGAGCCAGGCTCGGCCTTCGAGTTCGCTGGCGCGCACGCGTACGCTGCGGGTGGTGTTCTCGCTCATGGTTTTCTCTCCTGTTGGGTGCGCCGTGTGTGGGCGCGTTGGTTTGCTGTCCCCATTATGCCAGCGTGGGGTGGGTGGTTCGCTGGGAGTTGAGCTTTGTGAACGCAGGAGATAACGGCTCGTCATATTACGTCATATTTGCGTGAGTTGAGGAATGCGAAAGTGGTATGCACGGGTTTGGGAATCGTTGCATCTCATTCATTCGTCATGCCCTCCGGTACCGATACGCAGGGACACCCCCGAAATATTTAACTTAATAAGTTAAGCCTTACCTAACTATTGATTAACTTAACCCTTAATTTTTAGACTGGGAGGGTGCGATTTTTCGCACACCCTTCTGCGGGACTCGCCGATGACCCCGCCCCCACCCAAGGCCCGCCCTGCAGTCGGCACCCCCCAAGAGAAAGGCCGCCCATGGTGCAACGTCAGCTCCCCAAGCCCAGCGAACTACTTGAATTTATGCAATTCAAGAAGCCCAGCCTCGACTTTGCAGGCAACCGCCTACAGAGCGCACTGACCATCTACGATTTGCGCCGCATCGCAAAGCGCCGCACACCAGCCGCCGCTTTCGACTACACGGACGGCGCCGCGGAAGGTGAACTGTCAATGACCCGCGCCCGCCAGGCCTTCGAGGATATCGAGTTCCACCCGGGCATCCTGACGGATGTTTCCACCGTAGACACCACCACGAAGGTACTGGGTGGCACCTCCGCTCTACCCTTCGGTATCGCCCCCACGGGCTTTACACGCCTCATGCAGACCGAAGGCGAGATTGCCGGATCCGGCGCGGCGGGGGCAGCGGGCATCCCCTTCACCCTCTCAACCCTGGGTACAACCAGCATTGAGGATGTGCGCCGAGTCAACCCAAATGGCCGCCTGTGGTTCCAGCTGTACGTGATGCGTCAGCGTGAGATTTCCTACGGCTTGGTCGAGCGCGCCGCAAAGGCTGGCTACGATACGCTCTTCTTCACTGTAGATACACCCATTGCGGGGGCGCGCCTGCGCGATAAGCGCAACGGCTTCTCCATTCCGCCCCAGCTTTCGCTGAAGACAGTGGCGAACGCGATTCCGCGCCCGTGGTGGTGGTATGACTTCCTCACCACACCCAAATTGGAGTTCGCTTCACTCTCCTCGACAGGCGGCACGGTGGGCGAATTGCTGGACGCCGCCATGGATCCGTCCATCAATTACGAGGATCTTAAGGAAATCCGCGAGTTGTGGCCCGGCAAGATTGTCATTAAGGGCGTGCAAAACGTGGAGGATTCCAAGAAGCTGGCTGATTTAGGCGTGGACGGTATCCTATTGTCGAACCACGGCGGCCGCCAGCTGGACCGCGCTCCGGTTCCCTTCCACCTGCTCCCGGAAGTGGTTCGCGAAGTCGGCAAGGACACCGAAGTTATGGTGGATACCGGCATTATGAACGGCGCGGATGTGGTGGCCTCGCTGGCCTTGGGCGCCAAGTTCACGCTGATTGGCCGCGCCTACCTATACGGACTCATGGCGGGTGGCCGCCGCGGTGTGGATCGCACGATTGAGATCCTCTCGGAAGAGGTGCGCCGCACAATGCGCCTGCTGCAGGTCAGTTGCGTTGAGGAACTCGAACCCAAGCATGTGACGCAATTGCGCCGCCTGCAACCCATTCCGAAGATCTAAGCCTCTCCACCCCGAGCAAGAAATAGTTGAAGGCGCCCCGCACGCATCACGAATAGATGCGCACGGGGCGCTAGTATCCCTGTTCTGGCGGCCTGTTCGGCCCGGGGGCAGGTGCTAGTTTTTACTTGGCGCCTGCAACCTCGGAGAGGTCACCAATCTTGGTGGGCTTGACCGGGGTCTTAGCGGTGCCGCTGAATCCGTCGATACGGCCGGGTGCCTTCGGGGTCTCGATGGTGGAGACGTCGGTCGCCTTTTCGAAGGTCTTGGTGTTCAGCACGGATGCGGTGCCGTCTGCATTGACGACGGTGTAGAGGTTGTCCTTGGGGTTGGTCTTGATCCAGGAGCCGTCCTCTTTCACGACGATGGTCGTACCGTTGGAGTCCATGCTGGTCCACACACCGTTATTCTGGATGCTGACGATAGCACCGTCCTTGGATTCGAATGCAGCGAATTTATCGGTGTAGTAGACGGTGCCGTCGCTGGTCTGCACCTTCTTCACACCGGACTCGCTCTTGAGCTGCTCCAGGGCTTTCTTGCTGGCGGTGTAGCCTGCGGAGGCTGCCTGCTCGGCGGATTCCTGGCCCTTCTTGAGTGCTTCGGTTGCTTCGCTGGGCAGACCGCTGGGGGCGCTGATGGTGCCCTGGGTGGTCTTGGTTTCTGCCTTGGTGGTTTCAGCTGCTGCGGAGGTGGTGCTCTTGCTGGTTGCTGCTGCGGAGGTGCTTGCGGGTGCCGAGGCAGTTGCGGAAGCGGTTGCAGAAGCGGACACGCTTGCCGATGCGGAGGGGCTGGAGGTGGATCCGCTGGAGTTGCCGCCGCAGGCTGCGAGGCCGAGGGCGCCAGCAATGGTCAGGGACAGAACAGCAATAGACTTCTTCACTGTAGTTTCTCTTTTCTGTATGCGCCGCTCTGCAACGGCGCAGTGCGTAGTGTGGTTGACCTGTACTCCGGTATGCCCAGTGTACGCCTTCATGCTAGCACCGCGACCTGGAAGCTCCCTGAGTTGTTGCGGTGTCCCCTCCCCCGCTACTTTCGCTGGTCTTCTCAGCTCTACTGGTCTTCTCAGCTCGGCTTGAAGACGCAAAAGCGCCCCGCACGCATCACGTATAGATGCGCACGGGGCGTTTGTTATGCACTGGTCAGCTTATTACTTCTTGGGCTGTGCGGGCTTGACGGGGGTGACCTTAGCCTGTGCGGGCTTTGCGGGAACCTTCGGAGCCTTCAGATCTGCCTTCTCGCCACCAACGAGGGAGATTAGTTCACCGGAAGCGTCCACGGTTGCCTGCAGACCGCTGTTAGCCTGGATGCTCCAGGAGCCGTCAGCCTTAACTGCAACCTGGCCGTTTGCGTCCTGGCGGCTCCAGGAGCCGTCAGCCTGTACAGCTACCTGACCCTCGTCGCCCTGAATGGACCAGCCGCCGTCCTCGGAAACGATAACGTCGCGCTCAACGGTGGAAGAGGAGTTACCCTCGGAGTCCTTGGACTCAGCCTTGGTGCCCTTTTCGTCGGACTCTACCTTGGAGAAGTTACCCTCGGAGTCCTTAGCGTCTACGGATGCCTTGCCGTCTGCGCCGACCTTCACGTCTGCGGAGTTGCCTTCGCCGTCGTCAGCCTTGACGGTGACGTTGCCGTCCTTGTCAACCTTCACGTCTGCAGTAGCAGAAGCGGAAGCTGCTGAGGTGGTTGCCGCCGAGGATGCCTTAGCCGATGCGCTTGCAGATGCAGTTGCCGAAGCGGATGCGGATGCAGTCGCGGTAGTGGTGGTGGAAGAGGACTGGGAGCCGCATGCGCTCAGGCCCAGTGCGCCTGCGAAAGCGATAGACAGAACAGCGGTGGTCTTCTTCATTGCGGGGGCGATAGCCATTGTTTCTCCTTGTGGTTGTTAGTATGGTGCGGCTAGTTGGCGACGTATTCGCGTCGTGCGCAGGATCCTTGTGGGATTCCATAACGATTATCGGTGTAACCAACCGCGGTAATTCTATCGAGTTTGGGTGTGATCATCCGGGCGTGTGGGTGTTTATCCGCATTCTAGCGAGTGGGATAGCCCACGTTTTCGCTCGGCTCGTCAGCCAGCTTCTTAGCGGCGGGGGGTGACGGGCTTGACGGGGTCAGCGCCAGCACCGGCGGGCTTGACGGGTACGGCAGGTACCTGGAAGTCGCCATGACCGGTCCGCTCCCAGGAGCCATCAGCCTTCACTTCGACAACACCGGAGGGTCCGACGAGCTCCCAGGAGCCGTCTGCATTCACCTCTACATTGCCGCTGGGACCGACGCGTTCCCAAGAGCCGTCAGCTTCCACATCAACGATGTCACCGTTGGGAGTGTGGTAGAACCAGCCGCCGTCAGTGTCGATCTGGATCATGGTGTAGCCGTTGGCGGTGCTGACGGTTCCGCCATCGACAGTCACGGTGCTGTTACCGGAGCTGCTACCTGCGCCGTTGGAACCGCTCTTGGCGGTGGTTTCACCAGCCTTTTCATCGACCTTTGCGGAGGAGCCGGAGTTGTTGGATGCCGAGCCGTTAGCTGCGGTACCGCCGTTGACGGTTGCGTTGCCGCTAGCGTCTGCGGTGACGCCGGTACCGTTTGCACCGTTGACGGTCACGCCGTCTTCGGTGACGGTGCCCTGGGAGCTGCTTGCGGTGGCGCTCGGGGAGGCTGCGTCGCTTGCCTTGACGGTGACCTTGCCGTTGCCTGCGTTGACTGCTGCGTCAGCGGTGGAGGATGCCTTGGCGGTTGCGGTTGCGGTGGGTGCCGGGTTGGAGGTGTTCTGTGCACCGCAGGCGCTCAGGCCCAGTGCTGCGATTGCCGCGATGGACAGTGCGGCTGCGCCGGTGCGGAGGCGGTGGTTGGTGGGCGGTGCGGAAGTACGCTGAGCATGGCGTGCCATGAGGGCTTCTCCTTGTGAGTCCCGGAAGGTCGGTCGTCCGGGGTTTGTATGGTTGTTTTCCCGGTTGGGAGGGTGGAGCCGTTTGTATGGTGTGTGGCTTTTCCTTCGCCGGTGATTCCAGCTTAGGGTGTGAGTCTAAGATTGAGCTTTGGTTTGCTGTGTTTAAGCTGTGCCTGGACGGTGATGTATAAGTATTTTTCACAGCGGGGTTTCATGCTCGCGGTTTTTCGCTCAGCTTATGCATAGCTTTCTGCTCACATGTATAAATTTTCTTTATTTTTTTCTGCGGTACACCATAGCTTCTCCTATGAAACCGGGCTACTTTCTGTGTTTTATAGCTCGAGTTGAAGGTTAGGGTACTGAAGACCCACCTTGCGCGCGCTCACCGCCGCGTGTACTGCCCCAGCCTTGGCCTCGCTATCTTCCCCGCCACGTACATCCTTAGACCCACGTACATCCTTAAACCAAGGGATAAGCATTCGAACATAATAAAAGACCCCCACCGTAAAGGTGAGGGTCTTTTATCAGATTCAAAGTCTCAAGAATTACTTCTTCTTAGCGACTGCTGCCTTCAGCTTGGAGCCTGCGGTCAGCTTCACGCCGTGACCGGCGGGAATCTGGATAGTTTCGCCGGTCTGCGGGTTACGGCCGGTACGAGCTGCACGGTCGGTGCGCTCGATTGCCATCCAACCGGGGATGGTGATCTTCTCGCCCTTGGAGACGGAAGACTCGAAAACCTGGAACACTGCATCGAGGACTGCATTCACGGTTGCCTGGCTCTTGCCAGACTTCTCTGCAACCTCTGCAACGAGTTCGGTACGGTTCTTAGCCATTAGGGTGCCCCTTCCAGAGACTTAAGGTTTGAGTCTAAAGCGAGTGACCGTCTTGCGACGGAAAACCGTTTAGGAACTAAAATACCAGATTTACCAGCTGGACTTGGTGATACCGGGCAGCTCGCCACGGTGTGCCATCTCGCGGAAGCGCACGCGGGAGATACCGAACTTCTGGAAGGTACCGCGGGGACGGCCGTCGATCTGGTCGCGGTTACGCACGCGAACGGGGGAAGCATTGCGGGGCAGCTTCTGCAGTGCCACGCGTGCTGCTTCGCGCTCCTCGGGGGTAGCGTTCTCGTCGATCAGGGTCTTCTTCAGCGCAATACGCTTCTCGTTGTAGCGAGCGACGATGACCTTGCGCTGCTCATTGCGAGCGATCTTGGACTTCTTAGCCATTCTTAGCGCTCCTCTCGGAAGTCAACGTGCTTGCGGACGACGGGGTCGTACTTCTTCAGCACCATGCGGTCGGGGTTGTTGCGGCGGTTCTTACGGGTCACGTAGGTGTAACCGGTGCCAGCAGTGGACTTGAGCTTGATGATAGGACGGAGGTCCTTAGCCTTGGATGCCATTTACTAGATCTTCTCCCCGCGTGCGATGATTTCTGCAACAACGGCATCGATGCCACGAGCATCGATAACCTTGATGCCCTTAGCGGACACGTTCAGGGTTACCTTACGACGCAGCGAAGGAACCCAGTAGGTCTTCTTCTGAACGTTCGGATCGAATCGACGCTTGTTGCGGCGATGCGAGTGCGAAATGCTGTGTCCAAAGCCGGGAACAGCTCCGGTCACCTGGCAGACTGCTGCCATGTTTCACTCCTTTATTGATTGACTTTTATGACGGTACGCAGTCGATGTTACTCGTGAGCGTCCCGCCACCAATGTAGAAGCACCGGGTTATTCGCCGGGCTAGAGTGTTTGAGATCGTCACGTGGGTGAGAGGCCACGCATCGATCCCCGCCGCGGGAAAAACGGTGAAGCTTATTAGTGTCGAGAGGCGTTTCCACCACTACGAACAGCGTTAAATTCTAGGTAAATACGGGGGTTCGTGCAAGCCTGCACGCCGGATTTTGCCTTAAAAATCCGCGGAATCTCGGTGTTCTGAGCCGATTGCGCCTCGTTTAAGTGAAGCGCTTGATTCGCGGATGCACGCCTGCCTTCGAACGGCAAACATACCTATCCATTCTACCAAAAATGGGTATTTTTGCAAGTCCAGGTGTTTTTAAGGAATTCTTTAACGTCCCTAGTCAGGCGTTAATGCGCCATTTTAAGAACGGTTGTTCTCTATGTGACCGGGGATAAATTACACCGGTGAAATTCATGTTGTGAGATTAACAGCTTAAGCCGGATTTAAGCCGTAAACAGCCCCGCGCCACCGATTCTTGCGGTGTGCGCAGGGCTGTTAAACAGGTTTAAACACGCGTTTAAAGAGCATTTAACTCTCGTTTTAACGCTTCCGCCCCGGTTTTAAAGGGCAGTTTAAGGATTTGCAACGGTACGAGTAACGGCGGATTTGCCGTTCCCGTTACGGCGTAGATGCGGGCACAAATACGCTACAGATACGGCGCGGATACAACACAGATGCAGCACAGGGCACTCCCCCGGCATACAGTTCTACGCCGTACCGTGAACCTCCATGAGCCTAGTTCTTAAGGCTTGCCGCGGGAACCCACTGCGGGTACTTGGGGCTCACACCGTCACCGGAGCTCGTACCCTTCAGACGGCGACCGATCCACGGCAGGGCAAACTCACGGATCCAGCGCGCCTCCTGCTCGACCTTCTCACGAACGGTCAGCTGCACCTCCGGGGGCAGTACCGGTTCGGTGACCACACCGGGCAGACCCAGCTGTGCCAGCACGCGGGATGCAAAGCGTTCATGACCGAGGTCGTTCATGTGCAGGCGATCGTCAGCCCACAGGCGCCAGTCGAGGAAGTCATTCCAGCGCCAGTAGTCGATAATGTGCACGCCGTGGTCTTCGGCGATACCGCGCAGTAGTTCGTTGTAGGTGGCGGTGCGGCCGCGGGTGCGGGCGAAGGGGCCCTGACCCTGCACGTCCAGGCCGGTTACGGTAAGCACTTCGATTCCTTCGCCGCGCAGGGTGGCGAAGGCTTCGTCTACGTGGGTCATGAGCTGGTCGATATCCACGTTGGGTCGCATGATGTCGTTGCCGCCGCCGTAGAAGGTGACGAGGTTGGGCTTCAGTTCCAGGGCGTGGGGCAGCTGCTCTTCGAGAATGGGGATGAGCAGGCGGCCGCGGATGGCGAGGTTTGCGTACTGCGCCTGCGGGTCTACTGCACCGAGGCCTTCGGCAACGCGGTCTGCCCAGCCGCGCAGACTGTTGGGGCGGCGGCGGTCAACGTCGCCCACGCCTTCGGTGAAGGAGTCGCCGATTGCCACGTAGCGTACTGATTCACCGTTGAGCTTGCCATTGGGGTCTAGGAGCGGGGTCGTCATTGTGTTCTTCTTTCCGGGCCTCTGTAGAGAATGACCCTTCTGTGGAAGAAGCCGGCACACCACGCGGGTGTGCCGGCTTCTTCGCTTAGCTTTCGGTGCGTCCTACACGCCAGTATCCCATGAATAACACGTCATTTTTGGGAATGGAGGCCTCCTGCACGCAGATACGGCGCAGAGTCTTGACGACCGACGCCTCACCGGCGATGAAGATGTAAATCTGTGGGTTCTCATCATCTGCCAAGGTCCAGACGACCTCGGTTTCGCCGTCACAATCTGGGGAAGGCTCAGCAGTTATAGAGGCACCTTTAGAATTCCACGCGCCCAAACCCAGAGCCTTACGCAGACCAACGGTCAGGGCTTCGCCCCGGGGCGCATCTTCGCGAGCACACCAGTTAACGGTAAGGTTCGGTAACTCACTCAGTGCAGGCAAGTGCGGATAGGGACCCTCCCAGAGCGTGGTTAGGCTATCGGTTACGTGAGGCACCTCTGCGATGAGCTGGATTTCGGCTGGCTTCTGTTCCCCGGCAGCATAGTCCGCAAGGATAGAGAGCGCGGCGGGTACCGCGGTTTCATCCACCGCAAGGATGATGCGCTCGGCGCCGCCACTCGACCAGGATGCCCACAGGGGTTGACCGGCCAGGGGCGCAAGGATAGAGACTCTATCCCCCTTCTCAGCAAGGCTGGCCCAGGTAGCACCGGGGCCCATACATTCAACCCCGTCGGAATTTACCTCAGTGTGACACACAAAGTCGAGGTCAATTTCAGGCAGAGCGGAGTCGATACCCGGCGCGGCAGGCAGGCTCACCCCGGCAGGGATGAGGGGCACAGCAGGCAGGGCCTCGATAACCTTGCGCAAAGCAACATCAGGCTCGCGCAGGCGGGAGGCGCGCAGAGTGTAGGTACGCATCCAGCCGCGTTCGGTGTCGGGCAAGGCGAACCAGTCCTGCCGCCATGTGTCGGTGAGGTCGATGTGCACCGGCTCAGGGATGAGGCTCGTGATGCGCCCATGCTCGTCGTGTTCGACAGCGGGCGGCACGAGCAACTTAACATAGCCATCCAACACGCCGCGGTAGGAACCGAGTTCGCCCTCACTCCCGGTAGTGTCCTGTTCCCCCACCGCATGTGCGTCGGCATTTAGCCCACCCAACGCGACCGGGTTCACGGCGTAGCGTAGGGAGGGACCGGTCAGGCTGACCCGCACGTAGGAAGGGGTCAGCCGCTCCACCCGGCTCACAGCCAGGGTGAAGATGCCATAGGCGTTATCACCATGTGTGCGCACGCGGCGGCGTTTATTTTGGATAACCATAGTTAGGCGTTTTTCTGTCCGATAGCTGAGCGAGGGTGCGGTACCACCACCACGCTACCGTCGTTAAACGGATCGGCGACCTCTGCTTTCAGGCCGAAGATGGTGTCGAGGTTCTCTCGGGTGAGCACGTCGTGTGCTTCGCCTTGGGCAACGATGGAGCCGTCCTTCATCGCGACGAGATAATCGGCGACTCGGGCGGCGAGGTTCAGCTCGTGCAGCACCATGATCATGGTGGTGCCGCGCTGTTCGTTGAGGTCCGAGAGCAGATCGAGTAGCTCCACCTGGTGCGCCAGGTCGAGGTAGGTGGTCGGCTCGTCCAGCAGTAGAATGTCGGTTTCCTGGGCGAGCGCCATGGCAATCCAGACGCGCTGGCGTTGGCCGCCGGAGAGCTCGGTAACCTGGCGTTCTGCAAGGGACATGGTATCGGTGGCTTCGAGAGCCCAAGCAACCGCCTCGTCATCTTCGGCGCTATTGCGTTTGAAGAGGCCTTGGTAGGGGTAGCGGCCGCGGGAGACCAGGTCGGCTACGGTAATTCCTTCGGGGGCGATGGGGTGCTGGGGCATAAGCCCGACCATGCGGGCAAATCCCTTCATGGAATATTCGTGGGTTGACTTACCGTCGAGGGTGAAGTCACCGTTGAGGGGCTTAAGCAGTCGGGAGACACCGCGTAGCAGGGTGGACTTGCCGCAGCCGTTAGGGCCGATAATGGCGGTGATTTTGCCCTTGGGGAATTCGAGGGATAGGTCTTTGACGATGGTGGTTTCGCCGTAGCCGAGGCTGACGTTCTCTACTTTAAGGGTGCGTTCGGTGATTTCTTTCATTATTTTCCTTCCTTCTGATTCTGCACGAGCAACCAGATGAGCAACGGCGCACCCATAGCGCCGGTCAGAATACCTACGGGGAATGAGATAGACGGGAAAAGGTTCGCCGCCACGAAGTCGGCCAGCACTACGATGGTTGCGCCCACAAGAGATGCTCCCAGAATCGTGTGGCGGCCGCCCATGATACGACGGGCGATAGGTCCCGCGACGAACGCAACGAAGGCAATGGGCCCAGTAGCCGCAGTGGCAATAGCGGCCAGGAGTACCCCCAAAGCGATGTAGTACCAGCGAATGAAGCCCACCGGCACGCCCAGACCGTGCGCCAGGTCATCACCCACGGCTGAGGTCTTCAGATGGTTGATTCCCCAGAGGACAAAAGGCAAAAGCACCAGCAGAGATATGAGCAGAATACCAATGCGATCCCAGTTGGCGATGCTGAGGGAGCCGACCATCCAGACGGTCGCGCTACTAGCCTGCCCCATAGACATGCGTTCGAGCAGGTAGGTGACGGCCGCGTTGCAGAGCGCAGCCACACCAATGCCCATCAGGATGAAGCGGTTCCCCACATTGCCTTGTCCCGAGGCCAGGAGCATCGTAACGAGCGCAGCGGCGAGGGCGAAGACGATTGCGTAGAGCGAGACGCTGAATCCCGAAGCACCCCAATAGACCATGGAGAGTACCGCACCGAGGGAAGCACCGTTGCTAATGCCGATAATATCTGGGCTAGCTAGCGGATTGCGCAGTAGCAGCTGGAAGATAGCACCCGCGCATCCGAATGCGATGCCAGCGAGAGCTCCGAGGACTGCGCGGGGAAGTTTGTCCTCCATGACGATAAATCGAGCGCCACGTACGGGCACCTCACCGCCGGTGACCAAGGTCAGAAAGTCGGGAATGGTGACGGTGTAGCTACCCAGCAGGACGCGTACAGCCATGGTAGCCAGGAGCGCGAGGGCCAACCCGGATATCCCGAGAATGGGGCGGCGCATTTCGCGGCGACGGATACCGCGCAGCTCAGCAACTCTGTCAGTAGCTTTATGATGCAGGCTCATCATGAGAGGCTCGCCCCCTTAGACCGTCGAATCAGGTAGATGAAGACGGGCACGCCCACCACAATGGTGCTCACGCCTACCTGAATTTCCTGGGGCGGCATGAGCACGCGGCCGATCGTGTCAGCGAGTAGCAGGATGACAGCACCGAAGAGTGCAGAGGCGGGCAGGAGCACCCGGTAGTCCGCGCTGATGAAGGAGCGCATAGCGTGCGGGGCCATGAGGCCAAGGAATGCGATGGGGCCCGCGAGCGCAACGGCGGCGCCGACAAGTAGGGTTATACCAATAAAGAGAATGAACCTTCGACGATTTACGTTCTCGCCCAGGGATGCAGCCATGTCGTCACCAAGGGCAAGGTTGTTGATGGTTCGGCTTCCAGTAAAGAGGATGAGCGCACCAACAAGCAACAAAATCCCCGAGGGGAAGAGGGTCTCCAGATCTTTACCCGCGATGGACCCCACCTGCCAGCGGCGCAGATCGTCCAGGGCGTTCTGGCGCGTCAGAATCAGAGCGCTGGTGAGCGATCCGAGCCCGGCGCTGAGGGCCGCACCCATGAGCGCCAGCTTGACGGGGGTCGCGCCGTCCTTGCCGATGGAGGCAAAGGCATATACCAGGGCGGAGGCCGCAGCGGCACCCACGAATGCGAGCACGGAGTACTCGGTTGTACTCTTCACACCGAGGAAGGTGATACCGGTGACCACAGCGAAGGCAGCGCCGGAGTTCACCCCGAGGATTCCGGGGTCGCCGAGCGGGTTTCGGGTAATACCCTGCATTCCGGCTCCGGCGAGGCCAAGGGTTGCACCGATGATAAGACCCCAGAGTGTTCTGGTGATACGCGCGTCAATAACGGCGCCTTCAATACCTTCCGGACCGTGACCGGTCAGGGTGCTGAGCACGGTGGTAGGGTCGATGAACCGGGTACCTACAAGCACCGAGAGCACGGCGGTCATGCAGGTGAGGACGAGGAGGAGAGACAAACGGGGCAGGTGCCGTGTGCTACGCGCACCGCGGCCCTGCCCATGTCCCAAGCGGGGATGACTCACGTTACTTGGAGTCCTTACCGTTCTTGATAGCGGTGGAGAACTTCTCCAGGATGGAGGAATTCTTCACGGCCCAGGTCAGCGACAGCGGGGAAGCAGCCGAGAGGGCCAGGCCAAGGTGCTTATCGGATTCGAAGATAGCGGCATTCTTTTTTAGCGCGGGAAGAGCGGAGAGGAGCGGGTCGGATTTGATCTTCTCCACGTCAGCGGGGTCGTTGACCCATGCCCAGAGCACGTCGCACTCGACGCGGTCGAGTACTTCGGAAGAGATGGAGAGGAAGACGCTCTGAGCTTCCTTGGAGTGTTCGGTAACGTAGGGGGCTTCAACCATGCCCCAGTCAATGAAGGTCTGGGGGCGGGAGTCCTTGGCGGTGTATGCGCCGAGGGTTTTCTTCTCGACGTCGAAGTAGCCCGCAATGAAGCTTGCGCTGGCAAGGTTGCTGTATTTGGACGTTGCTTCCTTCAGCTCTTTAGTGGTCGCGTCAATGAGCTGGGTGGCGGCGGAGGGGGTGCCAAGCATCTTGCCCGCCTGTTCAACAACTTGCTGCCACGATACCTCGTACATACCCACACCCTTGGGTGCGGTCACGACGGGTGCAATGTCGGAGAGCTTCTTGTAGATTTCGGCGCTCATATTGCCGTAGGGTGCGAAGATAACGTCCGGGGCGAGCTTGGCGAGTTCCTGGTAGGCGGGGCCGTCAGCTTCGGCATAACGGGTGATGTCGTTCAGGCTCTTGCCCATTTCCTTGAGTTTGGCGTCGAACCAATCGGTGGAGTCGTTGGAGTTCTGACCCCAACTGACCTTGGGGATACCTGCGGGCACCACGCCAAGGGCGAGCAGTGCGTCAGCGTTCTTCCAGGCGTTAACCACGGCAATCTTGGTGGGGGCCTGCTTGAGGACGGTATCGCCGTAGTCGCTGGTAATCGTGATGGGGAATGCGCCCGCTTCGGCGCTCGCGGTGGTGGTTGAGCCCGAGGTACTGGAGCCGTTGCCGGTAGAGCATGCGGCGAGCAGGCCGGCCAGTGCGGTGAAGGATGCGCCCTTGAGGAAGGTGCCACGCGAGATGGTCATGGTTCTCCTTAGTTGAGCAAGAGGCAAGCAACGGAGCCGGTTGTTGCGAATCCCGCGGATGCGAGGTCTCCGTCCGGAAGAGGTCATCGCGTGCCGTCATGCTCTATCTGTGCTGTTGATGGTGACGCAAGGTATCCGATTAGATATACCTAAGCTTATTTTAAGGCTAGCCCACCCTAAATTTATATTCAACCGCATGCCCTTATATACGCATATATGAGACGGATTATGTCGCGATGAGACTACATATCTTGTTATTCGCTTAGGTTGCCCGGTTAGAGGTTGTCCGGTTAGATTACACGGAGCCGAACGCATTAAATACGTAGGATCCCCCGCTCTGTTCACACTTCTGTAGAACAGTTCGGGGGATCCGCTGTATTGGCGAACTTTAGAAGCTCACTTTTCCACTGATAGTCCAGCCGCTGTCGATTGCACGTCGGAAGACTTTCTGTGCCATGGTGGTGCCGTAGGTCTTGGAGACATGGTTATCGTCGAGGTAGACGTAGATGTTTCCAACCACGGGGCTGCACACGCCGTCCGGGCAGTACATGTCCTTCAGGTCCACCATGATGGCGCCTTGGTTGCGGTACTTGTCGAAGATTTCCTGGGCGGGGTTTTCAGCTGCGTACTTGTCGCTTGCGGGTCGCGTGCAGGAGCTCGTGTCGGCACCGGCCTTCTGAGCGCATTCGTAGATGTTGTACTCGAAGCGCGGGTTATCGCGCAGACCAATGACCTGGATTCCTGCGTTGGTGAGGCGTCGGACCGTTTCGTCGAGGTTCGGGTCGACTCGCTCATCGTTTGATTGTGCCTGGGCGATGGTCGCGACGAGAACCACGGTCTGCGGCTTACGCTTGAGGATTTCCTCAGTCATCTTGGCGTTGAATTCCACGCATTCGCTGGCGCCGGTTCGGGCAGGGTACTGGCAGCCACCGAGCAGGTAGGTCTGCAGGTTGGTTCCGGTATGTTCAGCGATGGGCTTGAAGATGCTCAGCGCCTGCTCCGCGTGGGAGTTGCCGATGACCATGGTCAGCGGTGCGTCGTCAGCACCGTATTTCTGTACGCTGCAGTACTTAGCTAGTGCCGGGTCGGAGGGCGCGAAGGCGCCAGCGCAGGGGTCGGAAAGGCTTTCGAATTGGTTTTTGACGTCGCCACCGGCGGGGATGGGGTTGTCAACGAGGCCTTGCTGAGCATCACCAATAGCTCGGGCACCGGGGTAGTTTCCGTCAGCATCTTGCAGCTTGATTTGAGTGATGCGTTCGACCTGGGCGTTGCGGTAACCGATCCAGGTCTGTGCGGCGGCCAGGGGTACGCCTGCGACCAGGAAGATTGCGAGGATGAAGGCGAGCTGGTCTGCCCAGGTTTTGACGGAGAAGATGGTCTTGAAGCGCATCTTCATCATGAGCCAGGGTACGAAGGGGTCCTTGCGGTAGCGTAGCGGCTTTTCGACGAAGCGGATGAGTAGCCATGCCAGACCGATGGAGACAAGGATGATGATGGTGCCTTCGATGACGTTCACACGAGAGGTTCCGACGGCGCTGCTGTAGAGAATGAGGATGGGCCAGTGCACCAGGTACAGGGCGTAGGAGATGTTGCCGAGGTTCTGCAGGGGTGCGGAGACCAGCAGACGGTCGATGCCCCAGCGGCTGTTGGTGCGGCCTGCCATAATGACGAGCGCACCGGAGAGCACGGGCCAGAGGGCCAGGTAACCGGGGAATGCTCGTTCGACGGGCAGGATTGCGCCGCAGGTAACCAGGCCGATGATGCCGACCCAGCCCATGACGACTCGCGCCTTTTCGGGTGCTTTCCACTTGAGGGTGAGCATTGCCAGCAGGGTGCCGATGGCGAATTCCCAGAGGCGGGTGCGGGTGTCGAAGTAGGCGAATCCCTGGTTGGTGTCGGTTTCGACGATGGAGAAGGTCAGGGATGCGACGAACACCGTGTTGAATATGAATACCGCGGTGGTGAAGAGGTTCCCGCGGAATCGGTGTACGACGTAGGCTACTGCAGCGAAGAGCAGGGGCCAGATGATGAAGATCTGTCCCTGGATGGAGAGCGACCAGAAGTGCTGGAAGGGCGACTTCACGGAGGCATTTTGGGCGTAGTAGTCTACGGAGCTGAACGCGAGGTTCCAGTTCTGGAAGTAGAACAGGGAGCTCTTTGCGTCGGTTACGGTTTGCGCCCAGCGGCTGGGCGCGAGCACGAAGAAGGACGCGATGGTGGTAGCCGCGATAACCACTGTGGCTACGGGTAGCAGTCGCTGGAAGACGTGCAGCCAGTAGTTGAAGAGGTTGAGGGGTTTGCCCTCGTTGATCTTGCGCATGAAGGAGAGCGAGAGCAGGAAGGCAGAGATGAAGAGGAAGACATCCACACCGCCGGAGACTTTGCCGAACCAGACGTGGTAGAGCACCACGAGGAGCACGGCGAAGGCTCGCAGGCCCTGGATTTCGGGGCGGAATCCTCGCGATTCGATGAATTCTTCGAGGGGGTAGTCGTTGTTTTCGCGTGCTTTGACGGTGCGCAGCGCCGCGGTACGGGTGCCCTGCGAGGCGGTGGCCTGCGGGGTTCCGGAGGTTTCAGACATACTTGGTTCCTCAGGGCGAGTAGACGATGTGTTAGTGCGGGTCCCTTAGACACTACAGGACACTCGTACAATAAAATCCTGATCCGCACCTCTGCTATGAGGCTGGTGCGAACCAGGATTTTTCTGAGCCCCCTACCGGATTCGAACCGGTGACCCTCTGTTTACAAGACAGATGCTCTGGCCAACTGAGCTAAGGAGGCAACCTGTCCAGTGTACCCTATTCTCTTGGTTGAGTCTGCTTAGCATTCCTTTTGCAGTTTGCGCTGAGAATGCTTCTGGATTATGCCTGTTTAGCGTGCTCGTTTCCTTCGTTTTACCACTTATGAGCACCACCTCTGTATGCTGCTCACCCACCCCTCGTACTCATCACCGTGTATGGAAAAACCCGGTAGCCTCACTCCGAGGTTACCGGGTTTTCGTATCGAAGCGGTTACTTCTTCTTAGCTTCGATCTTTTCCTTCAGGAAGGTGCTGAAGTCGTTGCTGGTGTACTGGTCACCATCAACGAAGACGGTGGGGGTACCCTTAATACCGTTCTTTGCGGATTCAGCGTTGACCACGTCCACGAAGGGGCGCCACTTGCCATCGTTCATATCGGAGCCGATGGACGCACCGTGCTTAGAAGCGATGTCGGCGATCTGCTGGTTGTTCATGTCGCCGCGGCCCTGGTGAGTAAAGATCTCACGCTGGTAGTTCAGGAATTCGCTGGTGCTGACCTGGTTGGCCACGGAATATGCTGCTGCCGCGTTACGTGCGGAGTAAGCGGTGGGCGAGGAGCGGTCCAGGAAGGTCAGGTTGCGGATTTCCAGGGTGATGGTGCCGTCCTCGACGAGCTTCTGGGTTTCTTCACCGTACTTCTTCTCGAACTCTGCACAGTGCACGCAGTTGTAGTCCTGGAAGATGGTCACGCGTACGGGCTGGCCGTTCTTGGATGCCTCTTCAGCGGTCTGCACGCCCGGAGGTAGGGTGTTGACTGCTGCTGCGGTTCCGTTGACCATGGGGGTCACGGAGGAGGTCGAGGTTGCGAGCTGCTTGAAGTCGCGGTTCTCCTGGGTGGAGGAGTTCTGGACGATGCCGTCCTTGGTCAGCACAATACCACCGTATTCGTTGGCGCTGGAGGGCACCGGGCCGCTTTCTGCTACCTTGGTGTTCTTGTTGCCGTTGATTACGACGAAGCCGATGATACCTACGATGACGAGGACCACGGCGAGTACGCCGAGCTGGAGCCAGCGGCGGCTTGCCTGGCTGGGGCTCTTCTTGGCCTGCTGGGCCGCAATCTGGCGGGCTTTTTCGCGGGCGTCGGTCGACATGCCTGCTCCTTTGGTTGGGAATATGGGTGGCGGTTCGTCCACTTCTTCTAGCCTACTCCGATTGGAGTGAGCGTCATCCGAGTAAAGCTTCAGATGAGCTGACTCTTCCGGCACGGGGTTGTTCTTATCCCCTGCAGGGTGTTCTAGAGCTCTAGCTTCCTGCTGTACATAGCAGCTGAAAGCTATGTCGATCAGTTCCTATCACGCGGATAGGTTCTGCCTTATCTCTCGTGTGGACGTACCGCGCTACCCGTCTAGCCTACCGAATGGGTGCCGTATCGGCTAGTTAATACTCTGACTGAGATACTGTGATGTCTGTTCTCACGCTCTCAGCTTATTTTCTTCGTAAACTTTCGTAGCTTTGGGAGGCGCCTCTCCCCTCTGCCATAAGTAGCGCACAAGTATAGCGCCGAGGCACCCACCCGGTTCAGCTCACCAGCTCTTAGGGAATGTTGTAAACTTCCACTCCTCCAATGAAGGGGCGGGTGTTGTAGTTACCATTCCACTTCACGCTCAGACCGTGCTTCTCCAGTACGGGAATAACCGTCTCTCGCAGCAACTGCGCGGAGAGCTTCTCATGAAGGGCCCTAATCTCTTCCTTCTGCGCATCGCTCAGGGCATTCCATTCTTCTTCATCCCTGGGGTAGGCGAGGAAGGAACCGAAACCAACGTAGGTGCCGCCGCTCTCTGCCAGGCTTTCGGTGTCCTGCTGGTGGAAGTATACGTATCCCTTCCATTCACGGCTGTCATCCATTTCGTCCCAGATTTCTGCGGATGCGCAGGTACCGCAGCAGGTGAAGTTCTGTCGTGCGATGACGCCTTCTTCTTCCAGCGCTGCGAAGGCGCGGTTGAGGTTGGAGTTCTTCTGCATTTCGGGGGTAATGCCCAGTTCTGCTGCAAAGGCACGACGACGCTTGATGAGCTCTTCTACGTAGTCTTCTACTCGCTTTTCCCAGAGCTTGCTGTCTTCGTTTTCGCCGTCGTATTCCAGCCCGAGTACGTCCATCACATAATCGGTGATGGTTTCTACGTACTGTTCGGTATCAGATTCACCCATGAACAGCAGGGGCCAGATGGGCCAGAGCAGCTCGGCTTCGTCTTCTTCGTCCAGTCCCCATTCTTTGGGGAAGGGCGGGTCGAGGCGTTCTTCGCTCCAGCGTTCGTAGATGCTCTTCTCATCAGCCATGATGATGCTCCTTTGCTTGCTCTCTACTCGTTAAGTAGAGATGCGGACTGCTCTTGTTGTTAAGGTATCAAGAGTTTCTCTACCGCGCCCTCTATTTCGTCATTCAGACGGATCTGTGAGCTCCCCTTCTCGTTCTCCTGCATCCAGCTGTCACGCTGTCTAGCTAGGGTGCAGCCGATGTTTCTCTGTCTCTCTGCTGAATCTCTGAGCCTCTGCACCTTCTAATCAGTTAGGTGTCTTTCGTGCTAAGAGTTTTTGTGGGTACACAAAAAGAGGGGAAGACCTTATAGGTCTTCCCCTCTTGAATAAAAAACCCGCGGTGACCTACTCTCCCACACCCACAAAAGTGCAGTACCATCGGCGCGAAGAGTCTTA